>Ga0209403_10000547_pt1 | contig 55499 bp, 48 predicted proteins | sample ArcticOcean_MG_C_8_FD_187440 | JGI IMG/M metagenome (GOLD analysis project Ga0209403, IMG submission 187440) | Marine microbial communities from western Arctic Ocean - ArcticOcean_MG_CB11_86 (SPAdes) (version 2) | ecosystem: Environmental > Aquatic > Marine > Oceanic | place: Arctic Ocean... | reverse complement strand
CGCCATGCGTCGATAAATCGCCATGCGGCGCTGAGCGGTGTGCCGATGCCAAGTATCCACAGTGCAACCATTGGATATCCGATCACTAGGCACACAACAACGATAACAACTCGTTCTGGGCGTGTGAGGAATCCGGCGGTTCCTTTCGCACCAAGACCTTCTGCCCGGGCGCGGATGTAACTGACCATCACAGACCCGGCCATGGCGACCATTGCGAGCAGTACTGCGGTTTGACTGGCCTCGGGTCCAGAGCCGAAGTACAGGGCCAGTCCGATCAGCACAGCGAGTTCGGATACACGATCGAAGACCGAGTCCATTAAGGCGCCGCGCTTACTCACAGTCCCGGTAGCACGTGCAATGCCGCCATCGAGCAGATCGAATGCTGATCCAGCTCCCACAAGAATTCCAGCGATCAAGAATTCGCCTTCGCTCGCGTAGTAGGCGGCGATAAGTGCGATCAACACCCCAACCAACGTGGCGGCGGAAGGAGTGAATTTGAGAGCTACTAAGAGAGATACTGCTGGACGTTCAAAATATTTAGTAACTGATCCGCGTAGTCCGTAACGAATCGATTGAAGATCGGGCAAGTTCTACCAGCCCTGGTATTTCGCTGGTGACACGAGTTGTTTTTCTTTTACTTCGCCGTAGTAGTCGAGAACGGAATCGGCAACCCGCTCCCAACGATACTGATTGACGGTTGCTCGGCCGTCGACTCCAAGTTGAGTCCTCAGGCCGGGGTTTTCAATGAGTTGTTTGATCGCATCAGCCATGGCCGCTTCGTCTTTAGGGGGGACCATTAGTCCTTCTTTGCCGTGGGTCATTACCGAAGCAAAACCAGGGATGTTCGAGGCAACAATTGGCGTTGAAGCCGACATTGCTTCGATGATGATGAATCCGAAGCTTTCTTTGCCCGTGTTTGGTGCGAGAAATATATCGGCGTTCTGGTAGTAGCCCGGGAGTTCAGCTTCAGATACCGGGCCGACAAATACGACGTCGTCTAGCGCACGTTCGCCCATGATTCGGTATGACTCACGATCGGGCACACCGGCTCCTACAACGATGAGGCGCAACTTCGGGTACTGCCATTTGAGCAGTGAGTAGGCACCCAGTGCGTAGCGCAGGCCTTTACGGGGTTCGTTTACTCGGCCAACGAATACCAGGTTCATGGCATCGTCTTTGAGAACCGAAGGTTTTGGCGCAGGTGCTGAGAATCGATCGACGTCGAGGCCGTTCGGAATTACTCGGTAATCGCCTTTGAAATATCGGTTGGCGAACTGCTTTGCTGGTTCGGATACAGCGATTCGACCGTTGAGCCGTATCGCCCCACGGTTCAGCACTTTTTTCCAGAACATGTACCCACGCCCCCGCCCTTCGTTATAGGCATGGAAAGTACCGATTGTCGTAGACGGTGAGAAACGCGATGCGGTTAGTGCGAACATCGGCATCAGCGGTTCGTGGATGTGGACGATATCGAATTGCTCATCTTCGAGCATCGTCTTCAAACGCCATTCGTGCCAGACAGAGAATGAAATTCTGGCTATCGAACCGGCGGTGGGAACGGGAACTGATCGGCCAAACACCCGTAGATCTACATCGCCGATATCTACGGCTGGTTCGCCTCGGGTGCACGGAGCGAGAATCGAAACTTCGTGTCCACGGCTCTGGAGTTCTCGGCTGAGTGAGGCAATGTGACGCTGGACGCCACCGGAGTGGGCAAAGTCATAGGGAGATACTTGAGCAATTCTCAAATAAGTGCCCCTCCCTGTTTCGACCGCAGTTTCTGGGTCAAATAAAAAAGCTAGTGCCGCCGTTGGCCCAAGATGAAATCATCATATTGGTTTTCCAGCAGCATGCACTAGCTTTTTGTATTCGTCTATTGGCGAACTATGGTCGAAACCTATTTGCCTTTGGGCGCTTTGGCTTCAGGAGCCTCGGCCTTGGCGTCGGGGTCGTGGCCTTCGGCAAAGTCTTCGACAGCGACACGGGCGTCGTCGTCACGCATCTGCACTGGAGGCGACTTCATGAAGTAGGCAGAAGCGGGCTCAATTGCACCGCTGATTCCCTTGTCCATGGCGATTTTAGCGCTGCGGATGGCGTCGATGGCGACTCCGGCAGAGTTCGGGCTGTCTTCAACTTCGAGTTTGAGTTCGACGTTGAGAGGCTGGTCTCCCCATGATGTGCCTTCGAGGCGGATGTATGCCCATTTGCGGTCTTCGAGCCACGGGACGTGGTCAGAAGGGCCGATGTGCACGTCGTCGGTCGGAAGCTCTTTCTCGAGCTGGGACTGAACGGCGTTGGTTTTCGAGATTTTCTTCGACTTCAGGCGGTTTCGTTCCAGCATGTTGTAGAAGTCGGTGTTTCCGCCGAAGTTCAGCTGGTAGGTTCGGTCGAGTCGAACGCCGCGGTCTTCGTACAGTCGGGCGAGGACACGGTGAATGATGGTTGCACCGACCTGTGACTTGATGTCGTCGCCGACGATCGGGATGCCACGGTCGACGAATCGCTTCTGCCAGTAGTTCTCTCGGGCTATGAATACCGGGATGCAGTTCACAAATGCTACGCGGGCTGCAAGAGCCTGCTCTACGTACCAGCGGGTTGCCTGCTCGGAACCAACCGGGAGGTAGTTGATCATTACGTCGACTTTTCGGTCACGGAGAATGCCAACGATGTCGGCTGTCTCGCCACCTGGGGTCGAGGGGTCGTGGTTGACATCAACGAGGTCTTCGAGGAATTCTCCGATGCCGTCGTGGGTCATTCCGCGGTCGACCTTGACGCCCATCTTTGGGACTTTGTGGAACTGTATGGCGTTGTTGTTCTTGGAAATGAGTGCGTCGGAGAGGTCTTTTCCGACCTTCTCTTTATCGACGTCAAATGCTGCGACGATGTTTACGTCGCTCAGGGCGTATCCGCCGAGAACGTTGTGCATAAGGCCTGGGATTTTGTCCGAGCCTTCGTCGACTTCGCTGTACTTGTAAAGTCCCTGTACCAGCGATGATGCACAGTTACCTGCGCCGATAATCGCTACGTTGATTTTGCCCAAGATCGAGCCTCCAGAGTGAGAATAATGATTTGAACTGCGAGTCGTCCGTGTGCTGTTCGGCTTACGGCGCTCGCGTGTTCGTTAACGTGGGTAAGACTATTTGGTGCTTGGGGGTCAGTAGGGTTGTTTTTACTCTGAATTGGGGGCTTAAGTTCCGTGATGTTCCGGAACATGTGGCCGTTGATGACGTGTACGAGGTCTGTCATTGCGAGGAGGGACGACGTGGCAATCACGGTTGGATGTGCGTGACGGTTGGGTACTGATTCGTACTGATCCGACGATGCGTATCGCCGGTTGCAACGTTGATTCCTGACTTGTGCGTGGGGTGCTGTCAACGTGGTTGCCACGTCGTCGGACTCCTCGCAATGACAGAGGAGGTGTCCGGGAGCAAGCCCCTAAACCGTTACCTGCATTGCTTCGGCTATGTCGGCTAGCGAGTGGGTCTTAATGTGGGGGTTGGATCCCGACCAGATGTAGTCGAAATGCTTGCGCAGTATTTGGGCGTACGAACTGGTTGAAGATACGTGCAGCATCGGCACGAGTCCATCGATAGATGAGCCGTCGACAGCGTCGTCTGGTTTGCCAAAATGGTAGGTCTCTACGAACGCGGAATCGGTGGTCATTACGAGGTACACCGACGGCCAGTGGTCGACGAATCGAACGTCGATTCCGAAGTGAGAGCGCTCTTCAGCTTCCTTCTTCATTGCGGCGATTACGTTGAGGCTTCGCCAGCTGTCGTTGTACAGCGGACCGCCCTTGAATCGCCCTTCGTCTTCAAACTGAGTTCCATCTTCGGCGACCGCCCTGGCTCTGGCGAATTCGCTTACGGGATTTACGAGGATCGCTCGGACCTGAACGGGACGGTCTTCGGCAGCCATTTGCCGGAGGATTGCGGTGTGTCCACGATCGCCAAAAAATTCACGAAGTCCAATGCCCTGAAGCAGCACTTCTCCCTGTGCCCCTGCGAGGGCGTTAGCGACCACTTGCGAGGTTGCGGGATCGGATCCTCTAGGGCCCAATATCGCCTGAACGCCCTGGCTTACTGCGCCAGACAGGATGTTGGTGAATCGGTTGAGAGTTTCGGCGTCATTTCCCGGTGCATCGCCCACAGATTGCACTCTGGTGAAAGTTGGTGAAGACGCGGAAGTTGGGGCAGCCAAAACTGGACTAACGACAGAAGCCGAGGCGACCTTAGGCGACAGCACGGCCTGTACCGATTCTTCGGTGATGATCCACGTTTTGCCAATGCGTCTGGCGGGTATCAGCCCTGCCCTGAGCCACTTGTAAACAGTCTTCTCGCTAACGTTTAACCGGGCTGCGACGTCTCTAACTCTCAAACTCATAACAATTCCAATATTTACCTAAACAGTGTTATATGTTCCGTATACTTCCACAAAAGTAGGTACTTTGGCAACTTATTCCAAGATTCCGACCACTGCCCGCATGTTCGCCAGACAAAAAAAGCCGCCACACCGAAGTGCAGGCGGCTTTTCTAATTACCTATTTGAACGGTGCTAGTGGCAGCTAGTAACCGACAGCGGCGCCATCTTTTCGTGGCTCCGAACCGGCAGTTAGTACTCCGGTTTCGGCATCACGAGAAATCACCTGGCCACCACCGAATCCTGCTCGATCGTAGCCTGAAACAACCTGAATGGTATGTCCACGTTTTTCGAGGTCCTTGATAACGTCGGGCGAGAGGTCTTCTTCGACCAGCACGTCCTGGTTGCCTTCAACTTCGATCTTGAAGCGTGGAGCATCGAGTGCTTCCTGCGAGTCCATTTCGTAGTCGATCATGTTCGATGCGACCTGCAGGTGGCCCTGCGGCTGCATGAATCCGCCCATCACACCAAAGCTGAGCCACATCTCGTCGTCCTTCGTCGCCATCGCCGGGATGATCGTCTGGAACGGACGTTTGTTGCCTTGGAGGTAGTTCGGATGGTTAGGATCGAACGAGAACAGCGATCCACGGTTCTGGAGCGCCATGCCCAGTCCGGGAACGACGAGTCCAGTGCCGAAGCCGTTGTAAAGGCTGTTTATGAACGAGACAGCGGTGCCTTCACCGTCGACAGCCGTCAGATAAACAGTGTCGGCGTTGCCCATAGGATCGCCATAAGAAACATTAGGATCGGCCTGAATACCGGAAATGCCGGCACGTCGGCGGTTGGCGTAGTCCTTGCTGAGCAGCGGGTCGATAGGAACTTCGGCTACTCGGGGGTCGGCGACATACTGGAACGCATCGGCGTAACCGTATCGCATCGATTCGATCAGGTAGTGATATCGGTCGGCCGACTGGGCACCCATCGAACCAATGTCGAATCCTTCCGCTAGGTTCAGGGCGATCAAAGCTGCGATGCCCTGACCGTTCGGCGGGCATTCCCAGATATCAACGCCGCGGTAGTTCACGCTGATCGCTTCGTCCCAATCGGAGTGGTGGTTCGCGAGATCTTCCTCGGTGAGCCATCCGCCTTCTGACTGGACAAAATCAGCAGTCTTCTTGGCGATTTCACCTTTATAGAAGGCATCGCTTCCGCCCTCGGCGATCATCTGCAGAGTTCGACCGAGTTCGGGAAGAGTGACTACCTCACCGTAACGAGGTGCGCCATTTGCAGCCGAGCCTGGCAACATCTGACTACCGGACGGTCGATGATTTAGCTTGGTGATCGTATCTTCGCCACCCCAGCCATGAGCGATAACTTCAGATACTGCGTAGCCGTTCAGTGCGTAATCGATCGCCGGTTGGAGCACTTCTCGAAGTGTCATTCGTCCGTACTGATTGAGCGCTGTCTCCCAACCGTGAACGGTTCCGGGAACACTAACGGCGAAGTGGCTGCCGGGTCCGTTGTTCGGAATAGATTCGTATCCAGCGTTGCGAACATCATCGACGTTGGCGGCTGCGGCCTGTCGTCCCGATCCGTTGAGGGCGATTACTTTTCGTTCGCTTTTGTCCCAGATGAGAGCGAACATATCGCCACCGATTCCTGTAGACATCGGCTCAACTACGTTTAGAACAGCTGCCGTTGCGACTGCTGCGTCGATTGCGTTTCCGCCATCTCGAAGTATCTGTAATCCTGCCTGAGCGGCAAGCGGCTGACTGGTTGCGACTGCGCCCTTGCGAGCGACAACTGCGGATCTGCGGGACTTAAAATAGCTCATCTACGATGCTCCAAAACACATGGCCACTCACACATTGTCGGCAAGTTCGGTCATAGTAGCACCGCATAGAGGCGCGGTTCGCCAAATTCGCCAAAGTATCAACCGCATTGAGAGTTCAAGGAGAATATCGGATGACCGGGAATCGCCCCAAGGTGGGAATTGCTTGCAACAAAGAAGTGCGCGAGCGCTATTTCGACGAGGTCGATCTGGCACGGCTGGAGAAGTTTGCCGATGTTTTTTGGCAGGAGTTCGACGAAGCGACGAGCTGGGACGATGCGCCTGAAGCTTCGGCTTCGGTCGAATTGGAATTCAGTGAGTTCGTTGGCGGGCTTGATGCTTTAGTTGTTTGTCACGGATCGCCCAGAGTTACTGGAGCAGTGATCGCTTCGTCGCCAGGATTAGGTTTGATCGGCGAGTTGGAGGGCGATCGGTTTGCTCAGCGGATCGACGTGGAAGCTGCGATAGCCGCTGGGGTGGGGGCCGTCGACACCACGCACGGATCGTCTTACCCAGTTTCAGAGTGGGCGCTTGGGATGATGTTGATCGGGCTGCGCAATGCCGGGGCACACTTCAGACGTTTGATTGCGGGCGAGGAATGGGGAACGCCGGAGCAACGTGAATCGGCGGCTGAATTTGCTCACAACGAGGAGCTGACCGGCAAGACTGTTGGACTGATCGGCGCCGGGTATATAGGACGGCGGCTGATCGAATTACTGAAGCCGTTTGGCGTGAAGTTGCTGGTACATGACCCGTATGTGCAGTCGGAACTGGCCAGCTCGTTGGGTTTTACTTTGACTTCACTCGATGCTGTTCTATCGCAAACGGATGTTGTTGTTTGCCTTGCTCCCCTGACGCCGGGTACTGAAGGGATGTTGGGGCGTGACGAGATTTCTCGAATCAAACCCGGATCCGTTTTTGTAAACGTTTCGCGTGGGGTGATTGTTGACTCAGAGGCGCTGATCGAACGACTTGAGGTTGGTGATATTACAGCGTGTTTGGATGTGTTCGACCCGGAGCCTATGCCTGTTGGATCGAGGATCAGGGAGTTACCGAACGTGTTTCTCTCACCACATATTGCGGGGACAACGGAGCGCTCGAGAACGCGGTTTTTTGAAGAGATGGTGGGCGAGCTTGAACGTCATTTCTCGGGACACGAGACGCTGCATAATCTGACATCGAAGGTTCTTTCGGCAAGACGAGGCGAGTAGGCTGTTCCCAAGCCTGCCGACCGTGTAGAGCTACACGCAATGGGATACACGGAATCCGATGTCGGTGGGTTTGGGCCGACATGCTACCGTGTAGCGATTGGGTGCGGCGCAGTTTGAGCACCGAGTGATCACGCTACCGTGTAGCTACACGGTGGGACGGAAGCAGCTGAACGACTCACCACCTGTACGCAAAGCTTACTGAAACTTTTTTCGCACCCATAAAACCCAGCCTAGCTGGTTAGCGGGCTCGGGGGTTTAGTACGTCGTTGAGGGCGTCGCCGACGATATTCCAGCAGAAGATCAGCATCCATACAACGATGATCGGAGCGAGTAATTGCTCGGGGTGATCACGGAGTACGGACACGCTGGTGTTACCACGGGCGGTAACCTCGCCGATCATCACGCCCAAACTCGGTCGGGGCGGCTGCACGCCAAGCCCGAAGAAGCTGAGAACCACTTCGGCAAGTGCGATTGAACCGATACCGAAGCTGACTGAAACGATAATCGGGCTGACGACGTTAGGCAGAATGTGCCTGAATAAAATTCGTGGCGTGGTAGTGCCCATCGCCCTCGCAGCTTCGACGTACTCGGCTTCACGTAAAGCCAGCACCTGCCCACGCACAAGCCTCATCATTCCAAACCAGCTGAGCGGCAGCAGTGCGATACCGATTACGAGATAGTCGACAATGCCTGAGCTAACGAGCCCTGATATGCCTGTGTTGTCCTCGATATCATGGGCTATTTGAACGATCCTCGGTTTTAAAGTGGCCGCGAGAAGGATTATTAACAAGATGTCCGGGAACGCCGACACCACCTCTCCGACTCGCATGATCACGGCGTCGATCCAGCCGCGGAAATAGCCGGCGACCAGCCCTACTGTCACGCCAAGAAAAAGGCTCCCGGTGATGAACGTGCTGATAGTGATGATGACAGTGGTTTGGATGCCCCACACAACACGGGTGTAGAGGTCGCGGCCAGCCCGATCGGTACCCAGCCAGTTTTCTGCGCTGGGGCCCTGCTGCGTTCGATATAGATCGGTTTCATGATAGTCGTGGGTCTGGATGACCGGTGCGAAGATTCCAAGCATGTAGATAAATGTGATCACTATCAGGGAGGCGAACGCAAGTTTGCGTTTCCTGAAGCGACGCCACACATTGCGCCAGTGCCCGCGGGCTCGCGGCAGGTTGTCAGTATCGAAGTTGGAATCTGTTGATATATCGGTTGCCATTTGCCTACTGCAGCCTTATTCGCGGATCAACAATTGTGTAAGCAATATCAATAACCAGATTGGCGAGCACGAGCATGCCAGCTCCGAGTAAAACGAACGCTGTCAGCACCGGGAAGTCACGTTGGAAAATAGCGTCTAGTGAAAGTCGGCCTGCCCCGGGTATCCCGTAGATCAGTTCGACAATGAGTGATCCGCCGAACATGCCAGCCAGCGTGAACCCCATGATCGTAAGAATTGGAAGCAGAGCGTTTCGGGCGATGTGGCGGTAGTTGACCACCATGTTCGGCATGCCTTTTGCCTGAGCCGTTCGTACGTACTCCTGCCCGATCACTTCTAGAGTGCTGGCTCGCATGTGCCGCACGAAGATCGCGGCACCGGGGATTCCGATGGTGAGCGCCGGCAGGATGGTCTGTGTAGAGAAGAATCCATCCCATCCAGCCGCGGGCACCCAGTGGAGTTGAACAGCGAAAAACAAGATTAATAACGGCGCGGTGAAGAAGACCGGCATTGCGTAGAGGATCAGCATCGTAATAACGATCGAAGGATCACGCGCAGTCCCCTGCCGTTTCGCTGCGTAAAACCCGAGTGGTAAACCGATTGTTATGGCGACAAGTAGTGCTGCGATATTCAGCTGGACTGAAACCCACAATCGTGGAGCGATAATTTCTAGTACCGGCCTGCCCTGATAGTGGTAGCTATCGCCGAAATCGCCTTTGAGGACATTTCCAACGTACTGGATGTACCGAAGCGGGAAGGGATCGTTCAGACCAAGGCGTTCACGCTCGCGCTCGATGTTGTCTTCCGTTGCCCTATTGCCGAGCCGCAATTCAGCGGGGTCACCGGGTGCGCAGGTTCCCATCATGAAAACGAAGAATGCCGCCATAGACAGCAGAACTGGCGCCCATAGAAGGCGCCTTAGGATGTATGCCAGCATCTGTGGTTACAGCTCTCCGTGTTCGGCTGAAATGGTTTTCACTTGTCGACGAGTGCTCGTCGAAACTAACGTACCGAAAATAATGCCCCGGCGACGCCATATTACCTATGCGTCAGAATTGCCGGGGCAATTATTTCGTTTTTTTACGTAATGGGTGGTTACTTGTCGATCCACACGTCTTTGAACTTCGGAATCGTCAGTGACGAGAATGCGTAGTCCTTGATCCACGGCTTGATTAGAGCCTTCGAATCGACACCCCACCAGAGTGGCAGCCATGCGGCTTCCGAAACGACAATCTGTTCAGCATCGTTGTAGAACTTGACTCGCTTCGAAGCGTCCTGCTCGGTCTGAGCGGAAACCACGTACTCGTCCACTTTATCGTTGGCGTACCCACCGTAGTTGATAGCGCTGTTCGAACGGAAAAGTACATCGATGAACGTCTGCGGGTCGGGGTAGTCAGCCTGCCAAGACAGTCCACTCCAGGCCTGTAATCGGCCACGGTGAAGATCTTGAATGTACGTTGCCCATTCAACTTGCTGAATCTCGATTTCGATACCGAGGTTCTGTCGCCACATGTCGGCAACAACTTCGGTTGTCAGGCCCGGCGAACCACCGGTACCGGGAACCGTAAGTTCGATTCGGGGTCGTGTGGACGGGTCGGCGTAGGCAGATGCCGCAAGCAGATCTTTAGCGAGTTCGGGGTCGAACTCAAGGCCCTTGATGTCGGCTGAGAAGCCGGGGAATCCAGGAGGAATAATGCCGTAAGCAGGCTTCACGAGATTCGAGAAAACCTGATCGGCGATCAGCTGTTTGTCGACGGCGTGGTTAAGCGCCTGTCGGAAATTAGCGTCGTCGAACGGAGGCTCGTTGATGTTGAATCCAACGTACGAAACTGCGAAGTTCGGCGGAACCTCTACTAGGTCCTTGTTGATCTCTTCGGTTGGGTCCTGAACACGTTCGAGGTCGGCTAGACCAACACTTGTGATGTCGATTTCGTCGTTCTCGTACATTGCCATCGAGACACCACCGGCGAGGTTGAACACAACCTCATCGAGATATGCTGCTCTGTCCCAGAAATTGTCGTTTCGGGCAAGGCGGATGCGTTGGCCGATTCGGTATTCCTTGAGAATGAACGGTCCTGTGCTTACAGGCTCGTCGGTCCAGCTCCGACCCAATGACTCAACGTTGGCCTTGTTCAAAACGAACGCGGTCGGGTAGGTCAGCTTGGCGATGAAATATGCCTTAGGAGCGTCGATCGTCAAACGTAGAGTCAGCTCGTCTACAACCTCGATACCCGAGGCTGACTGAGCGTTGCCTTCGACGATGTCCTTGATACCAACGATGTCGCCAAGAAATTCTTCAGCAACTGTCGATGCGGTGTCGGGGTGTGCTGCACGTTCGAACGACCATTTGAAGTCCTGCGCAGTGACTGGGTCACCGTTCGAGAACTTTAGATCCTTACGGAGTTTGAACTCATAGACCGTGCCGCCTTCAAGAACTGACCATGACTCGGCCAGATCGGGCTCGAACGGATTCGAGGTGTTTGGCCCAAGTCGAACGAGGCCAGAGAAGACTTCGATGACGATGCCGTAGGACGTGCCGTCTGTAACCAGATGGGGATCCATAGTCGGCGGGTCACTCCACAGGCTGTTGAATACTCCACCGTTCTTCGGGCCTGAGCCGGAAGAGCTGGCAGCAGCGTCATCACTTTCCTGCAGGTCGGGAGCGATCGCAGGTTGTGTGGCTCTCGCAGCCGGAGGCGTTGAGGTTGGAGGGGCCGCTGCTTCGGTCGGCGAGCCCGCATCACCGCTACAGGCAACTGCAGCAACGAAGGCAAGGCTTAGGGCCATGCCAATTATCATTCTTCGCATCGATTTAGATCCTGGTATCAACTTATTTTCTCTACTTGTTCTGTTTGCTTGTAGCGACTATCTAATTCTTACGGCTTAATTGCATCATCGGTTTTTTGTCCGATAGGTGAGATGCATTCAGTTGTGATTAGGTATCGATTCAGGAGGTAGTTTCGGTCGATGCCGAAGCAGACTCCATTTGAGAGCTCAAATACGACTTCAGTAGTTGGTCCAAATCGCCGTCTAGAACGGCCTGGGCGTCACCAGTCTGATAATCGGTGCGATGATCTTTGACCATCTGGTAAGGATGTTGAACGTAGCTGCGAACCTGTCGTCCGAACTCGGCTGAAACGTGTTCGCCTTTCAGCTTGGCCCGCTCTGCAGCTTTTTCTTTCATATCTAAGTCTACGAGATGCGACAGCAATATCTTCATCGCAATATGGCGGTTCTGTGCCTGAGATCGTTCATTCTGAACTGCCACAACCAGATTGGTTGGCAGGTGAGTAAGACGGATTGCCGTTGAGTTTTTCTGAACGTTTTGGCCGCCGTTACCGCTGGCACGAAATACGTCGACTCTTAGATCGTCCGGGTTGATTTTCACTTCTTCCGACTCGTCGGCTTCCGGTAGAACCTCGACAAGTGCGAAGCTGGTGTGGCGTCGGTGGTCGGTATCGAACGGCGAGAGCCTGACCAGACGGTGAACGCCTCGTTCAGATCGCAGGTAACCGTAAGCGTATTTGCCGTCGATTTTGATCGTGGCGCTCTTTATGCCTGCTTCGTCACCGGGTGTCAGGTCGAGTACTTCAGCGTTGAATCCTCGGCGTTCGGCCCAACGGGTGTACATGCGAACCAGCATTTCAGCCCAGTCCTGAGCGTCTACGCCACCAGCGCCTTGCTTCACGTACAGAATCGCCGGTCGATCATCGTATTCGCCACTTAGTTGCAGTTCGAGCTCGAGTGATTCAACTGTTTTGGTCTGTGCCCTGAAATCGGATATGAGTTGGGCACCAAGGTCGTCGTCATCTTCTTCAATGGCGAGTGCCAGAAGCTCAACTGTGCTGGCAACGTTGCTGGATAGATTCGTCCACGTTTCCAGTTCGCCACGAACGGCGGCCAGGTTTTTCATCAGGGATTGAGCGTGCTCTGGGTTATCCCAGAAACCCGATTCGATAGATTGTTTTTCTAACGAATCGACTTTGCGCTGGAGCTCGGGGAGGTCAAAGTCGCCTCGCAATCTGCTCAACGCGCGAGTTTAGTTCTTCGGCATCACCGAGAAGTGTTCGCAGGTTTGAGGTTGTGGGTTCGTTGTTTGCCATGAAAGTGCGTGTACGTGCAAATAGTCGTCAGGCGCAGTTGTGAGCCATGTAAATAATTTGCAGTCGCAGAATTATAACAAGTGGTGAGTTCGTCACACATGCATTTTCTACTGCCAGATCGTTCCATATTGCAGACCATGTGGGGCAGTTAAATGTTATCTTTGGCTCATCGGGGCGTGGCGCAGTCCGGTAGCGCACTGCACTGGGGGTGCAGAGGTCATAGGTTCAAATCCTGTCGCCCCGACCACATATTCAGAAGAAAAAAGACTCACGTTTTGCGTGGGTCTTTTTTTGTTTGGTGGTGTTGTGGGAGGGTGAGTTCGCTGATCCGCCGGCTTTACCAAGAACACAAATTCAGTCTTGGCCGTAAACGAACTCTGAACCATCCAAGTCAATATTTGGAATCTCTTCGAAATCTTCCCGGAAATCTTGAGAATGGTGCCACTCTGGCTTGGCTCCACTTTTTGGGAGAAAATGCATTGCTCGTGTCAGATAACCCGGATTGAAGTTCTCAGGATCTTGCCAAGGCAGAAGTTCCATATCTTCGTCCTCAGGCCGCAGCTTCACTTCAACTCGCTTCGCACCTTTGCTATCCATATGGGTCAACAAGCGACATACAAAATCTGACAGCAAATCCGCACGAACAGTCCAGCTTCCACGGAAGTAACCAAATACCCAGAGTAGGTTTGGAACACCCGTAAACATCATTCCTCTGTAGGTAACGGTGTCTGACAGAACTAAGGGTTCTTCATCAATTGAAAAGTCGATATCACCTAAGACATTCATATTGAAACCTGTAGCAGCGACAACAATATCTGCTTCAAGAACAGTTCCAGATTTCAGTAACACTCCAGTCTCAGTAAATGTCTCAATCTCATCTGTCAGCACAGAAACTTGCCCGGTCTTAATGCTCTCGAAGAAATCCCCGTTGGGAACATGTGCGACTCGCTGACGCCACACCCGGTAGTCTGGCGTGAAGTGTGTATCAATATCGTAATCAGGCCCCAAGATATCTCTGATGACAGTTAGAAGCTCTTCCTTCACTTGCTCTGGTTCTTCAAACGTCCGTCTCATGAAAATTGCGGTGTCGCGAAGTATCTTGCGACGAACAATCTCGTGGATCCAGTCATCGTCTATTTCGAGATCACGCAGGGTCTCCGCCAGGTCATCGGTATTTCGACCAGTGCTGTAGTAGATCGGAGACCGCTGAACCAAAGTCACATGCTCACAGCTATCTGCTATCGCGGGTATTAGTGTTGCCGATGAGGCGCCAGAACCAATTACGACAACTTTCTTATCGGCGTAATCCAAATCCTTAGGCCAGTTTTCCGTATGCACCAACTGGCCCTGATATTTATCCATTCCGGGCCAATCAGGAGTAAATCCTTCTGAATGGCGGTAATAGCCTTGGCACATCCACAAAAAATTTGCCGAGAAATAATGGGTATCCCCGGTGTCAGATTTGGTGGCTTCAATAAACCATTTGTTATCTTCGCTCGACCATTTTGCGGAGGTGATTTTATGGTTGTACCGAATATGGCTACCAAGGTCATTTTCATCAATGACTTCGCTCATGTATTTAAGAATTTCCTCACCTGTCGCAATCGGTGGCCCGGTCCATGGCTTAAACCGATATCCATACGTGTGCAGATCACTGTCCGAGCGGAGGCCAGGATATTTATGAGACCACCAGGTGCCTCCAAAATTATCCTGACTTTCTAAGACTACAAAGCTCGAATCAGGGCGCTGTGTACTAAGGTGATACGCACCGCCAATTCCAGCAACTCCAGCACCTACAACCAGTACATCGAATTCTTCGATGCTGGTTCGATTGATCTTCTCGGAGGCGGATGTAGTAGTCATTCTCTGGGCCAACCTAATCTAACTTGTGGCTTCCTGTTATGCGGCGATGCTAGTCGTGCACAGCATAGTATGCAAATCGCCTTGCTATCGACAAAAAAGTTAATCTTTTCAGGCACAAATCATCGGATTGACGCGTTCGGTCCGAATCATTGTTTCGGCCAGATCTTACTCGACGAACCACTCGAAATAGCATCCAGCACTGACGTAGCGAGAACTGTGTTCACTCACCAGCCCAACTCCGCTCGGCTGCTCTACAACTAATGCACCGGTTTCCTGATTGTTAGGAATACGAGGGCTGCTGCGATCATTAGCCCGCCTCCGACCCAAAGCACGATTTCGTAGGAGCCGGTTTCATCTTTTACCCAGCCTGCGGCGATTGGCATGGTGAACAGAGCTGTGTTGTATATCGGTGATAGTAGACCGCGAATTGTTCCAAATCGTTTGCGACCAAACAGATCGCCAACCAGCGCCCAGTTCAGCCCTGAACCGATTTCCGTGCCGATAAATAACAACATAGCGAGGAAGATTGGCCATGTACCGTCAACCACGTTGAGAAGCACGAGTGAACACGCGGCGGAAATGTAGCAGCCGGCAAGCAATCGTGGCCTCCCTACTCGATCGCTGAACCATCCGAAGAACAGGATTAATGGCACAGATACCAGCGCCATTAGGCCAAGAAGGTTCGCCCCCATCTGCTGGGTTTCGCCTTTCCACACCAAAATCGGAATGAAGTGGACAAATATCGTTCCGTGAACCGACATTCTCAGCACGGTGCCCAGGGCGAGGGTCCAGAACGCCCTCGTGCGCACGGCGTCTTTGGCTGTCCAGTCATCCTCGCTATCGGGGATTATTCCCTTGGCTGCTTCGGCCTGAATCGCAACTGCCGTATCTTGCTTCAGCGCATCGCCATCGGGTCCCACTCCAATCGATTCGGGTGATCGTTTGAACACGATTGCGAGCGGAGTGATGAACACCAGCATTCCTATGCCGACCCACATTGCTGTGGTTTCCCATCCCCACCGCAGCACGGCTACAGATAGGAGCGGCACCATGAACGCTCCACCCAGACGGAACGCTGCACTGTTGATCGACATGACCATTCCGCGGCGCCGAGAAAACCATGTGTTGAGGGCGGTTGTCGACGCCTGCATGAAGCTTGTCGACGAGCCAAGCGAAATGATGAATACGTAAACCAGCAGGAACGAGAGGAACGTGCTGGTTTGCGAGATCAGGACGTAGCCGATACCGACCAGAGGCGTGCCGATCAGCATCAACCGCCGCACGCCGTATCGATCGATCAGCCACCCGGTGACGGGACCTATGAGTCCGTTTTCCACACGCGAAAGCGAGAACGGAATTGCCATCTGCGCAGATGAAAGCCCAAGGCTTTGCGAGATGGGAATGAAGAATACGGTGAAGCCCTGCCAGTGAACCGAGCCACCAAACCCGTTCATCAACGCCGATGCGCCAACGATGTTCCAGCCGTAAAAGCGTTTTTTCTTGGCTGGTTTCGAGGGACCGGCGGATCCGGATGGTTCGGATACTGAGTCAGCGGTATCTGTATCGGTTTCCGGAGCGCTCAAGATTCTTTATTTCTGGTGATCTTGGCGAGCCGGTCGTACATCACGATGTTGACTGTCATTCCCAGATTCAGGGACATCGTTGTGGGTATCTTCACAACGAATGCGCACTTCTTGAGGATCTCATCGCTTACCGATCCATTCTCAGGGCCGAAGATGTAGCAGGCTCGTTCCGGGTGGACGAATGTTGCAAGATCGACGGCGTCATCGGTTAGTTCGATTGCTACTGGCGTGCAGTCGTTCGGCATGGCATCGAATATGTCTTTTACTTCGAGTACCGGAACGTGCCGATACGCCCTGCCGGGATCGGTCGAGAGCTTTCGCACGTTAATTTTTGGATGCTTGTTGCCGAGGATCACCATTCGTGCCGAAAAGGCCAGGGCGGCTCTCAAAGAATGCCCTATGTTCACGCCATGAAGGGGTCGATCGATTGCGATGCAGGCAAAGCCGCGCTGGGTGAGCGTGGATTTACGCTGCACGTGACGATCGAGCTGTTTCTTGGATCGAGGTGTTTCCGAAGTCAATTTGTAGTAGGGATGTCCGCTGGCGGTCGTTGGTGCCAGTTAGTTAGTTTTTCGTATGCGTTGCCGACGCGCAGTACGGTCGATTCATCAAACGGGTGCCCAGAAATCGTCATGCCGATCGGCATGCCATTTTCGGTGAATCCACAGGGTATCGAGTGTGAGGGTTGCCCAGTCGTATCAAACACTCCGGTGAACGACGCAAGCTCTCCACCAGCAATTTGTTTTCCGGGCGTTGGCATGCAATCGGCGATGGTGGGAGTCTGAACTGGCGATGATGGAGTTATTAGAACGTCGACCTGTTTCATTGATTCGGCCATTTTATGACTGAACCACTGGCGGGCTCGCTGCGCACGAACGTAGTCGATAGCCGAAACGTTGTATCCCGATTGGATACGAGAGCGCGTTGCGGGTGTGTACAGATCGGCGTTTTCGGCGAGCATCTGTTCGTGGACCGAAACCGCTTCGGGTTTGATAATTCCCAGATTGATAGTTCGACCCAACCCGACCCACGGCATTGGTAGCTCGACGATCTCGGCACCGCTTTGAGCCACCAGTTCGATCGCGCCACGAACGCTGGCGATAATTTCGGGATCAACGGTTTCATCGAAGAAATAGTCGGACGGAACGCCAATTTTCAGGCCGTTCAAACCTTCGTTTAAGTTTGATGTGAAATCGGGAACGCTTGCGGGTGAAGAGGCCGGATCCCGGGAATCGTGACCCGCAAGTGCGTTCAATAGAAGGGCGCAGTCTTCGGTTGATCGGGTCATGGGTCCGACGTGATCCATGCTCCACGATAGATCGAGAACTCCGGCTCGCGAAATACGACCGTAAGTCGGTTTCAGCCCGGAGATTCCGCACAGCGAGGCTGGCAAACGAACTGAACCACCGGTGTCGGTTCCAAGTGCGAGCGGGACCATGCCTGACGCAACCGCCGCAGCTGACCCCGAGCTGGAACCACCAGTGATTCGGGTGGTGTCCCACGGGTTTAGAACATCGCCAGTGTGGGAGTTGATACCGGTGAGACCAAATGCGAACTCATGGAGATTCAGCTTGCCGATTAAAATCGCACCGGCGGCTTTGAGTTTGGTCACAACGGTCGCATCGGACTCAGCGATACTCCCTGCGAGCACGGCTGATGCACCGGTTGTTTCCTTCCCAGCAACATCGATCAGATCTTTCAGGCCGACCGGTATCCCATGAAGCGGGCCGATGTAGCCGCCATCGGCGATGTCATGCTCGGCCTTGCGGGCTTCTTCCAGCGCTGAATCGCTCCAAACTTTCAAGAACGCGTTCAGCTTTGGATTGAGCTGCTCGATCCGATCCAACGAGACCTGCACAAGATCGACCGGTGAGAGATCGCCATTCTTGATCCCAGGAGCGAGTTCGGCGACGGACGAGAAGTTGAGATCTGTGTTGCGGGTGGTCACAGTTAATCTGATTCCCGTTTTCGTGGGGTCGGTACGAAGATGGCTGCAGGCTCGAACCCGGACGTATCGATTTCACGAATAGCGGCGTAAATATCTTCAGTGTCGGCCACCATTCCGGCTACGATCTCAGCGTCTTGCGCTGAAATTTCGAGTCGATTGTCTCGGGCTTGATCTGAGAATTGTTGTGAGTTACTTGTTGACGGCATTATTCAGGTTTCAAAAATTGTTTTTTCCAGTTGCACGGCAGTATAGACCTGCGGCCTTTGGATCGTGCTAATCTGAACGGTCTATGCAGATCACAGACACACTTGCGAGCCTCGTTTCAGAGGCATTGGAATCGGCCCAGACTTCGGGATCGTTGCCCGCTGCGGGCGACGTTGAAATTAAAATCGAACGCCCGAAGATGCCCGAGCATGGCGATTTCAGCACCAGCTTGCCGTTGGCACTTGCTCGCTCGATGCGAATGGCGCCGCTTCAAATCGCCGAAGCCATTTCTGCCGAGATACCCGAGCACCACATGGTTGGATCGGTAACTTTTGCAGCGCCGGGGTTTGTGAACTTCACGCTGTCGACCAAGTGGCTCCAGTTGCAAGTTGATGTAATTCGAGAAGCAGGCGAAAAGTTCGGCTCGGTTGAGTCGGGCGCAGGCCAGAGCATCCAGATCGAATTTGTAAGCGTGAATCCGACAGGACCGTTGCACGTTGGGCACGCTCGTGGAGCGGTAATCGGCAGCAGTCTGGCTAACGTTCTCGATGCGGCAGGTTACGACGTTCAGCGTGAGTACTACGTGAACGACGCCGGTAACCAGATGAGGGTGTTCTACGAGACGCTCTACTCCCGATATATGCAAGCAGCGGGTCACGATGTGCCGCTTCCCGAGCAGTCGTATCCAGGTGAATTTCTTGAAGAACTCGCATCCGATCTGTTGAAAGATTTGGGCGATGGGGCAGTGTCTAAGGACAAGGCCGATGCTATTGCCGATCTGGCTCCGGAGTCGTTGAAGCGGACACTCGCTAATATCAAGCACACGCTAGAGCTACTCGGTGTTTCATACGACCAATGGTTCTATGAAAGCCAGCTACTTTCATCGGGTCGATTCGACGAAGTATTGAAGTTCCTTGAAGACGCCGATCTTATTGTTGAGCGCGACGGTGCGAAGTGGTTTGCTGCCACCAAACTTGGTCTTGAAGAAGATATCGTCGTGATCCGCAGTGGTGATGGCGGGCCCACTTATTTTGGTACCGATATTGCTTACCACCACGAAAAATTCATGGAACGAAAGTTCGATCGAGTTGTAAATGTGTGGGGTGCCGATCACCATGGCCACGTCGCCAGAATGCACGCATTGTTGCAGGCGTTTGGGCTTAATCCCGACCGTCTAACGATCATCTTGAATCAGATCGTGAACTTCTCGAACGAAGGCGAATCGCTGAAATTTTCGAAGCGAAACAACGTGATGGTGACCGTCGACGAGTTGATCGAAGAAGTTGGCGCCGACGCCACTCGATTTACATTCTTAAGCCGAGCTCCCGAGTCACACATGGAGTTCGATCTGGGACTCGCTAAGACGCAATCGTCGGAGAACCCGGTCTACTACGTGCAGTACGCACACGCCCGCATGGCGTCGATTCTCAGAACTGCAACCGAACGCAAAATCACGTTCGAGTCTGCTGATCTTTCATTACTGGTTCACAAGCATGAGTTGGAACTGATTCGAAAAATAATCGAATTGCCAGCTGTGGTTGAACGTTCAGCCGAGCGACTTGAGCCGCATCACCTGCCGCACTTCGCCTTGGAGCTTGCGAGGTCGCTACAGCGGTTCTACGAATCGTGCCGTGTTGTGTCTTCCGAGGAAGACGAGCTGCCGATATCGCAGGCTCGACTGCAGCTAGTTGAGGCCGCCAAAGTAGCGTTGAGCCGAACGCTGAGCCTGATGGGTATGTCTTCGCCCGACCGAATGTAGCCATCGGCCGGATGTAATCACCGGCTGCTAGGAGCGAGCGTCTGGATCATCAAGACCCGCTTCTTTGTAAGCGATCAGCCGTTCCACATAATGCGCCGCGGCCCTGTGCATGAGGTCAGTGTGCCGTTCTTTGACCTCGCCAAGTGCTTTACCTGGCGTGCCGCGAACCACAACGTTATCTTCAAAAACTGCGTGTTCGGTCAGTGAACTGCCCGACGCCACCAGCGAATTTTTACCGATTACTACGCCTTCGTTTAGCGTTGAGTTGTTGCCGAGCAGGCTGCCGTCACCGACGAGTTTTGCGTGACAGATAACGCCGTGACCAATAGTGACATTGTCGCCAATTACGGCACCGTGATCGGAATGAAGAACCGAATTGTCTTGAATGTTGGTTCCGGCGCCAATCTTGATCTTGCCTGCGTCAGCACGGATAACAACGCCGGGCCAGATGCTGGACCGCGGGCCAATTTCGACATCACCAACCAGATATGCCGCTTCAGAAACGAAAGCCGTCGGATCGATTTTCGGAGTCTTGCCGTCGAGTGATCTAATCATCTGGATTGGCCTCTGGTCGTAAGACCAACGTTTAGTTTTTGGGCAGGCGCGGGAATGTCAGGTTGAGTACCTGATTAGTCGGTTGACTGACCGTACCCCATTCCCATGTTTCTTCGGCAAGGACGTGGTCGCCAGCTCTAGTACCGAGATAGAAATGGATAATGCCGTGCTCAAGATCGTCTGTACTGACGGGTCCGAGTATCACCTGAACGTACTCACCTTCGAAAGTGGTCGATCGAGGTGAACCGCCGTGAATGAATTCGGCATAGATGGTCTGGTCGGCAGGCCCGGGTTCGCCATCAACCGTAAACGTTCCCGCGAAAATAATCGGGAATACCGGAGGTCCGGCGTACGGGGTGAAGTCTTCACGATCATAGGGAGTCGGTTCCGGGTCAGCTGTCGAGCAGCCCATTACCGCGACGATCACAACTGCGAACATGACTAGAAAAAGACGAGAATAAGATTTGTGATTGATCAATTTAATTTGGTACGAGTTCGTAGTAGACGTTAGATTAGGGGGTGTTTCTGATGCCAGTTGGTGGCTTGTTCGTATGCTGCGGCCGCTCGTATTACGGTTGTGTCACCAAATTGCGGGCCGATGAATTGCAGACCGACAGGCAGATCTTCAGAGATACCACCCGGAACCGATATTGATGGCAGCCCGGCGATGTTGACCGGGATGGTGCAGACATCGTTCATGTACATCTGGAAAGGATCGTCCATTTTTTCACCGAGCTTGAACGCAACGCCCGGAGATGTCGGAGTAACCAGCGCATCGAACTTCAGGAATGCATCGGTGAATTCTCGTCTGATTAGAGTTCGAACTTGCTGGGCCTTCTTGTAGTAGGCGTCGTAGTAGCCAGCCGAGAGAGCGTAGGTTCCCAAGAAAATGCGACGCTTGACCTCATCACCAAAACCTTCACCCCGAGCGATTTCGGTGGCCTGCGCTGAAGTGTCGGCATCGAGCGTGCCAAGACCGTATTTCACGCCATCGTAACGGGAGAGGTTAGCCGAGGCTTCAGACGGAGCGATGATGTAGTAGACGGCGAGGGCGTGATCGGTGAGTGGCAGCGAAGTTTCGCTGATGTTTGCACCGAGGTCTTCAAGGGTTTTCAGTGAAGCCTCGAACGCCGAGCGAACGCCAGATTCCATTCCGTCGACCAGATATTCCTTAGGAACACCGATGTTCATTCCGGCAACACCTGCGTTGATGTCCTGAGCAAAGTCGTCGAACGGTGCTTTGACGGATGTTGAGTCACGGCGGTCGTGCTTGGAAATGACGTTCAGTGCGTCTGCGCAGTCGGCAACACTTCTAGTTAACGGTCCGATCTGATCGAGAGAAGATCCAAATGCCAATAGACCAAAGCGGCTAACCAGACCGTATGTCGGCTTCATGCCAACGACTCCGCAGAGCGACGCTGGTTGGCGAATACTGCCTCCGGTGTCGGATCCGAACGCAATGAAGCACTCACCTGCTGCAACGGCTGCTGCCGCTCCGCCTGAGCTACCGCCGGGAACACGGTCGGTGTCCCAAGGGTTGTGAACTGGCCCGAAGGCTGAGGATTCGTTTGACGATCCCATGGCGAATTCATCAAGGTTGCCCTTGCCGAGAATCACGGCCCCGGCTTCCTTAAGTAGACGAACTGCTGTGCCGTCATAAGGAGGGATGTAGCCCTTGAGGATGTTCGACGCTGCGGTCGTTTCAACATCTTTGGTCGAGAAGTTGTCTTTGATCATGATCGGCACGCCGGTCAGAGGTCCTGCCTCTTGTCCGGAGCCCTGAAGTCGTCGATCCGCAGCCTCGGCATCTTTGAGTGCACGTTCTGGCGTCACCGTAATGAACGTGTTCAGGCTCGGCTCGAGGGTCGAGATTCGGTCGAGTATGGCGCGGGTGGCTTCAACGGACGAGAATTCGCGTCCATCGAATTTTGAGCGGAGTTCTCGTGCGGTTGCGAAGTAGAGGTCGGAGTTGGTTGAATGTGTTGTCATTCGTTAAATCAGAAATTTCGTGCTGCGGGCTGTTTGGACTAATTGGGTCTATTCGAGCGGTTATTCGAGAACGGGGCGGACGCGTACGAATTCGCCATCGCGATCGGGGGCGTTCCGCAGGACATCGTCTTGATCAAGAGGAGGCAGTGGCTCGTCTTTTCGCATCACTGTGTTCGAGTCGGTCGTGTGCCCGGTGGGCTCTACGCCTTCTGTATCAACAGCTGATAGCGATGCGAAATGGCCAAGAATATTTGTTAGCTGCACGCGCATATCTTCCGATTCTTCATCGGAGAGTTTTATGTACGCAAGCTGAGCGATGTGCTCAACATCTTTAGGAGTTAGTGGATCCATAGTTTCCCGAGTTGTTCGTACCATGTCGTCGCTGAAAAATGGCGACAGCGCTTGCATTTATCCGCTGAAAAATCACCAAGTTATTTGGTGCGAAAGATCGAGTGTAGCAGCGAGTAAATGGATCAGGGTCTAGCGAAACACTAAGAAAGCACGCCTCAGATGTTTGACACCCCTAAATACCGTTGCCTAGAATCGAGTTCCGTGTAGGGTTATTTTGTAAGGACAACGTTGAAGTCCGTACCCCTATCCGAGGATGCGTGCTATCTCTGCAACGAGCCGCCTGAACCAGATATCGATCTCGGTATTAATTTTCACCTGCAATGACAGGCGGTTGCACTTTCCCTCTGACACACGATTCACGCCGGTTCGAAACGTAACCGTCAGCGCCAAGGCGGTCGGAGCCAGCTCATGAGTAAGTTCATTTTCGTTACGGGTGGAGTTGTCAGTTCACTTGGCAAAGGAATCGCCGTAGCCTCGATCGGCAGAATGCTAAAAAGTAGAGGCATGTCGATTTCAGTTCTGAAACTCGACCCCTACCTGAACGTTGACCCGGGCACCATGTCGCCCTACCAGCACGGCGAAGTGTTCGTAACGATCGATGGCAGCGAGACTGACCTCGACCTGGGGCACTACGAGCGATTTATCGATGTCGAGCTGACCGAGTTGTCGAACGTTACCGCTGGCCAGATTTATTCAGAAGTCATCGCCAACGAACGCGCCGGGCTGTATTTGGGTGGAACGATTCAAACTGTCCCTCATGTAACCAACCTTATTAAGGACCGTATCCTCAAGCTCGCCGAAAAGTCTGAAGCGGATGTTGTTGTTGTTGAGGTTGGCGGAACTGTTGGTGACATCGAAGGCCAGCCGTTTATCGAAGCGATCAGGCAAGTAAGAAATACGGTTGGGCAGGAAAATACTTTCTACGTTCACGTAACTTTGCTTCCTTATCTGGGTGCAACAGGCGAACTCAAAACAAAGCCAACCCAGCACAGTGTTCACACGCTGCGAGGTATGGGGATTCAGCCCGACGCAATTCTTTGCAGGGCCGATCAGGTGGTTGGTGATGACGAGCGCCGAAAGATATCGCTGTACTGCGACGTAGAGGTGGACGCGGTAATTTCGCTGCCAACACTTTCGAGTGTGTATGAAGTTCCGCTTCACCTCGAAGCTGAAGGTCTTGGCAAAATTCTGACCAACGGACTGAAGCTGCCTGACACACATGCCGATCTCGATTCATGGCGCGCCATCGTCAGGGTTGGTGAAGAAGAGCACCCGGAAATCAATATTGCGCTTGTTGGCAAGTACGTTGAACTTCAGGATTCGTACCTTTCCGTGGTTGAAGCACTTCGCCACGCTGGCCTGAACAACGAACGAAAAATCAATATTCAATGGATCGCAGCTGAAGATATCGAAAAGCATGGGGCCGAGCAGCTTCTGGGGTCGGCTCGCGGGATTATCGTTCCGGGCGGATTCGGTGAGCGCGGGCTTGAAGGCATGATCGCTACGGCGAACTATGCTCGCATTTCAAAGATCCCTTATCTTGGCCTGTGTCTTGGCATGCAGATCATGGTGGTCGAGTACGCCAGAAATGAACTGGGAATCGCCGACGCCACTTCGCTAGAGATCGATCCGAACGCTGCGAATCCTGTGATTGCGTTCATGGACGGTCAGGAAGAACTTCACTCGACCGGTGGAACGATGCGACTCGGCTCCTACCCGTGCGTCCTTAAGCAAGGCACTCGAGTGCGAGACGCTTATGAGCAGGAAACGGTAAACGAACGGCACCGCCATCGGTACGAATTTAACAATGATTACAGGGTTCAGCTGGAAGAAGCCGGCCTGGTTGCTTCAGGAACTTCCCCGGATGGATCGCTTGTCGAAGTGACCGAGGTTTACGGCCACCCATTCATGGTAGGGAGCCAGTTCCATCCCGAATTCGGATCGCGACCCGAACGCCCGCACCCGCTATTCCGTGAGTTCATTCGTACTGCCAAAGCTACGATGCGAGAGGGTGGCCAGCACGACTTATTTGAAGAGGAAGAAGAGTAGTAAAAGTGTTGAGGCTGTAAGCCCTATTCGGGTTCATCAATTCAGGTAGTGGCATTATTGTCCACACTTTTGATAACATTGAATAAGCGAGCGAATGAGCCAGTTCTGGATCTTCGCTAACTCTTTATCTTTGCCCTTGATGCTGTAATGACTGATTACCGCTGTTGGGCTGCCCCTTTACAGGAATTAGATACCCGCTCACGCGAGCGACATCGCCAGCCAAAATAACGCTGTGCGACCCACCGCTCTTAGCGCAACCAAAATTTAGACTCGTCAACGTCTGGCAATCAATTTGCACAGCCGTGATCCAATAACGACAGTCTTCCCTTAACTCACACAAATTTTTCTTTAGAACATTCGCTGAACGAACATTCATGTTGTTGATCAACCTTGATTAGTAACCGCTGATGAACTGCATTTCAGCTGTTTCGACCGGATACCAGCAGGAGGAACCTAAGCTGACTACCCAAACCCGATCCAATTCCCGCGGCGGCAACCGTCGTAGGTCAGGTCGTCGCCGACCGCGAGGCGGACAACGTCCAAGCGGTCTACCGCAAGACAATTTCGAAGTCGACGAGAGCACGCTACCCGATTTGGGAAACCTGGGTGCAAAGACGAACGACGAACTTCGCCAGATAGCCATCGACAAAGGCATCAAACGAGTTCCCACCCAGCGCACCGAGCTGGTTCTAGAAGTTCTCGCCAATGTCGCTGAAGCGACCGACCAGATGGTTGGCGCAGGCATTCTCGATCTTCTGGGTGATGGATATGGCTTCCTTCGTTCACCCGGTAAACGCGGTGGCAACGAAGACATATATGTTTCGCAAACCCAGGTGCGTCGATTCGGACTCCGACAGGGCGACATGGTTGCCGGTCAGGTTCGAACTCCCATTGAGGGCGAAAAGTACTTCGGACTGACTCGAGTCGAGCTGGTAAACGGCTACGACCCGGAATCGGCGATGAAGCGACCGAAGTTCGACCAGTTCACTTCGATCTACCCGGACGACATGATCAAGCTTGCGACCACTTCTAAGCAGATGGCAACTCGCATGATCGACATGGTTGCTCCGGTCGGCAAGGGACAGCGAGCACTCATCGTTGCCCCGCCGAAGGCCGGTAAGACAGTTCTCCTTAAACAGATAGCTGCCGGCATCACCGAGAATCACCCCGAGATATACATAATCGTTTCGCTGATTGGTGAACGACCCGAAGAAGTAACCGACATGCGCCGCACCATTAAAGGTGAGGTGTTCAGTTCGACCTTCGACGAGCCAATTGAAGATCACTGCCAAACAGCTGAAGTTTCGCTCGACAGGGCGCGCCGTCTTGTTGAGAGCGGTGAGAACGTGGTTTTACTGCTCGACAGCCTTACCCGGCTCGCTCGTGCGTACAACCTTTCGGTACCAAGCAGCGGTAAAACGCTTTCTGGTGGTATGGACCCCAACGCGCTGTACCCTCCGAAGCACTTCTTCGGTGCTGCCCGCAACTGTGAAGAAGCAGGTAGCTTGACGATCATTGCAACTGCGTTGATCGATACCGGTTCACGTTTGGACGATCTCATTTACGAGGAGTTCAAGGGCACCGGCAACATGGAATTGCATCTCGACCGTCGAATGGCAGAGCGCCGTTTGTGGCCGGCAATCGACATCGAACGTAGTGGCACTCGACACGAGGAGCTGCTTCAGGACGAAGCGACGTTGAAACAAATATGGCTACTTCGTCGAATGATGGGAATTATTGGTCAGGACTCGAACAGCCCAACGGAGGCCGCAGAGCGGATTCTGGAACGGATGGCTCGAACTCAGACCAACGAAGAATTCCTTGGTTCAATAACGAAACCTGAAAAGGTGTAGTTAGAACAGGCGAGTTTGCGAATAATCGCTGAATTGCGTTCTCGAAATGTAACTCTCCGGTAACGCAAACTCGTTTTATATTGGTATGGGACATATTGACACTCGTTCAATAGGCTCTTTATAGTTCGTTAGAACAGGTTTTTGTAGTTGTTGTGGGCGTATCCGGTAACGGATGCGTGTTAACCATCAATAACAACTGAAATCATCAAAGGGACTATACTGAACGGGTTGACATCGTAATCGTTTCGATGATTGAATCGCTTAGGTTTGTCCCGAAGTCTGATGGCGCGCGCCGATTGGTGCTCATTAGGACTGGACAGAAATAATGGAATCGGCAAACCCTTCACATTTGTGAGGGGATAAATTGTTATAGAGATCTCCGGGTTTCATACCACCAGGCAATGGCGGAAGAATTTTTTTCTGCCTTCTGCCATTGTTGTGGGTGAATACGCGGTTGCAAGGGGGACTGAAGCTGTGAAGCTTTCAGTGAAATTGCTTTCCGGACTTACGCTTATGGCGTTGGTCGCGGTAGCCATTGTAGGACTCTCAAACTCCGCCAATGCAGCAGACACGGATGGAGTGGTGTACGTCACCAACTCAGCTTCCGGTTTGACCACAGAGCCTTCTACGGGTGTTGTTGGTCGAAAGTCTGCTACCACGGTGTATGGGACTTACGCATCTAGTGCGACAACAGGTACGAGCGCACGTGACATTGTCGCGAACTCTGACAAGTTGATCGTTCTTGTTGTTGACGGTGACGTCAACACGACCACGACTATTACATCTGATGAGGATGCAAGCGCTGGTTTTGACATCGGTACGGACGGTACCGACGATATTGGTAATGGAGTCACAGACTTTGGTGGTAATGGTGATCCCGGTCTTGACGCACTTGGTGACATCGTCACTGTAGTTTTGAACGACCAAGACGCCAACCCGATTGTTGGCTCCATTAGTGATATTAAGATCGTCCAGGCCGGCACCGCAGTCGTTGTAACTGGACTTTCGGTTCACTCAATTGTTGGTCTCGGTGACGGCACAACAGCTCCGGTTATCCAGATCTCACGATCAGGAACACCGACCTACACGGGTCTAGTCGACATTCGATACCCGTCATCAAGCGTTGACACGATTACTGTTGGTATCAAGAGTGTTGTAGCAACCGAAGTATCGCTGACTCTGACAGAGACTGGTCGAAACACCGGTCGCTTCGAAGGCACGATTACTGTTGTTGAATTCGTAACTGGCTCTGTAACAGCGGGCGTAGTCAACTCATCCATTCCTGCTACTGGCGGACCCGTGACAGTTACCTACGTTGACGCAACGACCGCTGGTACTGGCAAGAACCTTAAACGTACTGGCACGATGACGATTGACACGACCACGCCGAGCGTCGTTATTGCCGCACCTTCAGATGCCAATGAGTCGCAAAACCGACTCCCTGTCTTCTCAGGTACAGCAGGTGACGCCGGGTCTGGCCTTGACATCAGCACGTTCCAACTGATTGTTGACGACCTCAACGACAGTGGTACAAACGCAACTTATGCCATCGTTCCTGGTGACGGTACGTTCGTTGCCGGCGATGTAGCCGCAATCGACACAGCTGCTCTAGGTGCAGACGGTGCATCAACCGTTTCTTGGTCATGGTCACAGCCAACACAGCTGCCTACCGACATCGGTTCAGCCGTACCTGACACCCTGGTTGACTTCCAGGCTCGAGTCGCTGACTTAGCCGGTAACCGTGGTTACTCTGATGCAGATACTGCAGATGACAAGATCACAACTGGTCGACACGGTAACCAGCCTCACGTCATCAAGATTGACAAGAAAGCAGCGGAGATTGCTTCGGCTGTAAGTGGAATCGGTCTTGATACCTCGGTGACACCTTCTATTGACAAGGCAAACGTACGAGACACGATCAAGGTTACTTTTGACGGTAAAGTCAAGGAATCCTCGGTTAGCGCTTCTGACTTCCAGGTAACACTGGACTCAAAGGAAGTACTCATACCTGTTAGCGTCATCGTGAAAGATGCTGTCGTTTACTTGGATCTTGACGTGACAATTCCTTCGGACGACACTCCGAATGTAAAGATTAATGGCACGCTTGAGGACCTTGCTGGTAACTCAACTACAATTGGCAATAAAGACGCCTCTGACGCACTTGACCCAGTTCTAACTGTTACTCGTTCTGCGGGTAGTGGTACTGGTACAGGCAAAGAAGCTGCTGACAGCCTGACGAAGAAGAACATGACGTTCACTATCACGTCTGACGAGAGCCTTCAGGGTCCCCCGTCGCTGACATTGACGAACGTGGGTGGTGGACTCACTACCTTGTACCACGGTCTTCCGACTCCACTGAGTGCCAAGACATGGTCTTACACCTATGACGGATCAGCCAAAGAAGCTGGCAGCGTTGCTGTTAGGGTTATTGGTACCGACACTTCTGCTAACGCAGCGACAATCGGTGACACGACCACGAAGGCATTCACTGTCGACCTTAGTCTTACGGCAGCGACATCGAGTCCGGTTACTTCGACAACTCAGTTGAATCCGTTCCTGACTACCGACTACGTAGCCACTGGTGAGACAGCAAGTGTTTCGATTACATCAGCAACACTAAAATCCGGTTCGGCTGATGCTGTTGACGTAACAACCGAAGTTGTAGCTTCTGCCGACTCGAAGACATTCTTCTTCCAGCCGACAACAGCTCTAACCAACGAAAAACACGTTTACACCGTCAAGGCCGTCGACGCAGCTGGTAATAAACTGACATCAACCAACACGTTCACCAAGTCCGACCGAACAGACTTCGTAATTGAGCTATTCGCTGGCTGGAACTCGCTTTCAGTACCTTCGAACCCGCTTGACACCGACGTCAACTCAGTTCTCTCGAACTCTGGTATCAAACAGGTTGTTGCCTACGACGCGACCACGCCTTCACAGCCGTGGAGAATCGCTTCGAAGGTTGGAACTGCTGCATACACTTCTCAGACCGATCCTGGTCTGACGAGCGTTACATCTGGTTCTGGTTTCTGGGTAGAGACTTCGGACTTCGAAGACCAGAAGATTGCGCTTGAGGGCCCAACTGGTCCTGGTGATGCTCGACCGGGCCTGACCACGATTCCGACCGGAAACGGCTGGAACTTGGTTGGTGTGGTTGACCAAAGCCGAGCACAGACGCAGGCTGCACACAAGGGTGTGACCCTGACCCGACCGGATAATAACGGTACCGGTCAGGCTGTAACGGTTGTGTCGTACTTCAACACCGTGAACAACGGTCGTGCGTACCAGTTCGATACCGTCAGGTCTCAGTTCAACGAGCTGACTACCACGAACCCGATCAAGATTGGATCAGGTATCTGGGTATTCATCAGCCCGCAGGACAACGGACAGCTCCCGCACATCGTCCCGTAAAGACGACTGCAAGAGTAAAAACGTAATAACGGGCGCCCCCCTTCCGAACTATCGGGAGGGGGGCGTTCTGCTGATATAGATAATGATTTTGACAACGGGCGTCGGAGAGATGAAATATGAAAGCTAGACTGGTAGGGATGCTGATAGTGACCGCCGTTCTGGCAGGTCTGATCGCTGGAATTGGCGAACAGGCAAATGCTCAGGGCGATATCCCTCAGATCAAGGCGGTCACACTTCACGGTGAAGTGACGATTTCTGGCGGTAACGATCCAAACGGAATGATCATCACGGCCAAAATCGATGATTGGGTTTCAAACTCGGTCGTTGTAGGCGAACAGACTCCGAATCATTTTGTCGGTCTGTTCATCCATGCTCCGGATAATCTCGTTGGAAAAGATGTGACGTTCTGGCTTGAAGATCAGGTTCAGGCCGACGAGAAGACCCTTTACGCGTTTATCGATCAGTTCGGTACTTCAAAGTTCGATTGGGCTCTTCCTCAGTTGCGACAGCAAAACCTGAGATTCCCTTTCGCTCCAATTCCGACTCCGACGCCGACAATGATTCCGTCATCGCCTACCGCGACTCCGGTCATTCTTGCGCCAACTTTCTATGAAGGTCGGGTTCGAACAGGATCGGTTCCGCCGCCAGATGGCACGCTGATCTACGCGGTCATCGATGACTACGTGACTCCGTTCGCCTCAGTGTTCAACGGTGAATATTTCTTGACCGTCGATCCGCTGATGGAGCAGTACGCTAATCGTCCTGTGGAGTTCTACATTGGCGATATCAAAGCGTTGCAAGGCGACGTTTTTGAAGATGGTATTCGCAGGCAAAACTTCCTGCTGGTGTTCCCACCACTGCCAACACCTACGCCTGAGCCGACTCTTACGCCTGAGCCGACTCTTACGCCGACTCCGACGCCAACAAACACGCCGACTCCAACTCCGGAGCCGACGCGCACGCCTACACCGACTCCCACACCAACTGTTGTGCCAACAGCCACGCCAACGCCAACTCCGATCGCAGATATTCCTGCGACGGTTGCGTTCGAGGCGACTGCCGCTGCAATAGTGGTCGAAGAGACAGCGAGTGGCTCGTGTAGCGCCCGTGAAGGTGGCCCGGCTGGTTTGGGTAACGTTGCACTGCTACTAGCGCCTCTGGCGTTGCTGGCGTGGCGACGACTTGATCGCAACGCTAAGCAGAACGGATAAAGCCGTTCTCTGGTTGCCAGAGTTCAAGTACTAACAAAAAAAGCCCCTGCAATTCGCAGGGGCTTTTTACTTTCAGAATTATTCTGTGCAAGCAGCAACCATGAACTGGCTTACAACGAATTCGAATCCCGACTCAATCGGAGCGTTTTTGCAACACAACAACTGCACGTTCGTCTGGTAGCCCGCTCTTGTTGACGGTCAACTTCGAAGTCGCCTCAAATTCCTTCACGCCGAGTTCGGTCAGAAGTCGCTGCATAGCGGCGCTTGGCTTGCCCGATGCTGCGTCGTAGCCAGAGGGAACGATCATCTTTGGCTCAAGGTTCCTGATGACCGCCGACATTTCGTCGGGTTCAAGTCCCTGAGATTCAGTGTTGATGATAAGTACGTCGACCTTGCTTATCTGCTGGACTGACTGGGCTGACGGCTGATAGCCAGGGTTACCCAGTGTTGCGACCTGCAGACCATCGGCATCGATGACGTAGACGGTGTTTATCTCTTGCGAAATCGAGGGATCATCGGCTGGAGTGGCAACGCCTCTCACGCTCAGGCCACCAATCTCGTATTCACCAGGTCCTGCCAGAACGTGGTGATCGCTAACCGGGTAGCTAGAACGCTCACCCTTGCTGTAAACGAAGACGGTATTGTCGTCATCGAGATCAGTCTGCTTTGGCAGTCCGCCTTGATGATCAACTACCACAATGCCCACAGAAGATCGTATTTCAAAAGTAGAGTTGCCAAGCCAGTGAATTTCCATACGGACGTACCCCGATTAGATCGATATTTCGCGTCGTCGATAGAAAATTTATTCAACTTACGCGCAGTTCAGAAATCAATTTAACTATGCGCACGAGAAAGCGTCAACGAAATACCTGACCAATACGGGTAATTCAGTTCAAATTTGGTTCACATTCAGGGTTACCAAAGCAACCTCAATCGAATACCCCACGGCTGGTATTTAGCGCACGATACCAACTGCCAGATTACATACGCCCCCACACCTTGAATGCGAGCAGGTTTCGAAGGGTAAGATAGCCGGCCCATTCGACCTTTGCAGTGGCAAGTTGATGCTCACGATCGCCGTACGACCAGAATGCCTTCCAACTACCGTCGTCGGCCTGTGCAGCGATCTCGTAGTCCAACTGTGATTGCACGGAGTCTTCAAGCTCATCAGCAAGCAGACTGTCGGGTTTCGGGGCGAACCATAGTGGTCTCCCACCGTAGTTCTGCCAATCGTTCGCGTTTCCGCTCGTCACCAGATGAACCCCTCGACGCAATTTCGGATCCAGACGTTCAGCCACCACATCCGGCGCCATTTCGGCCATCCGCATGAAGCACATCATTACGTGAACTTCCATATCGTCGGGCAATGCATCAAATGACCCTTCGGCCATCGTTGTGACCTCGTCGAGAAATTCTGTGCTGACTATTTGCGAATAGAGATGCAGATAGCCTGCGATTTCGGCTCCGGGATTGGATCGCTTCAAAATGTTCAGTTGATCGCCAACCGGTTGGTAGTCCCACCATGGCGCACGTGGATAATCGTCGCTGCGGGGCCCGACGGGGTCCCAGCCGCCGATGTTTCTGTCAAAGGCGTTCACCCAGTAATCGATACCATCCCGAACAAGCGGGTCATCCCCCGCTACTTCAAGTTCGCGCAAAACTTGGAACGCCAGCGTGCCAGAGAATGGCGAAGAAAATGGCATCCGCACATCGGGTTCGATACCGTGGCCAAACCCTCCATCATCGTTTTTAAACTTTCGTAGTTCGATTAGTACCGACTCGACCGTTCCCGTTCCGAAGTGAAAATCGAACTGCGCTCGTTCGAGTGGGCGGGCATTTTCATGTACGAAACTGGCGGCATGGTCGAACGCACTACTCGTCAGCGATTCCATAGGTTCTGGCCGCCAGTCTTCGTAATCAACATATCCAATAGTCTAATTGCATAGAGCATCCGGTTCATCGAGCCCAAATTACCGTTGACGCTCGGGAAAACCGCATGCTAACTTCGTGACGTTCAATCCTGTAGCGTGTATGTCACAGTAGTGAGTCTTTATTTGAGGCCAGTATGCCGACTCTGACAGCGAGAAAACGAGAGATTCTCAAGTTCATCGTTTCTGAACATGTTCAGACAGCGTCCCCTGTCGCATCAAGCGCGGTCGCCCGTTCGACCAGCCTCAAAGCTAGCGCCGCAACGATTCGTAATGAAATGGTTGCGCTCGAAGAGGATGGGCTGATTCATCGCCCGCACGTTTCGTCGGGCGGCGTTCCTTCGGATCGTGGTTATCGTCATTTCGTAACATCGCTTAATCCTGAGGCCACGCTGAACTCCGCGGTAGCTGCGCAGATTGACCAAGAGTTCACGTCGGTACACACCGATGTTGAAGAGTGGGTCGATTCTGCATCAGAAATTCTGGCCGGCTTGATGGACACCCTGGCCTTCACCACACTGCCCCGTACTGCACCCGCACCGGTGAAAAGTGTCGAGTTACTTCGGCTTCAAGAAATGCTCGCGGTAGTAATCGTAGTGCTGCAGGGTGCGAGCATTTACAAGCAAGTCATTAATCTGGACTCATCTGATTCTGATTCTGCGATCGAACATGCCCGGAACCGTCTGAGTGAAGTGATAGTTGGTGTTCCAGCTAACAATGTGGCAGCTCATGCAGGCCGTGTAGGCGGAGGATTGGAGCGCAGGGCCTTCGATTCAGCTGTAACCGCTCTACAGAAGCACAACACGGGTTCCAGTGTGGAAAAACGGATCAGCGGCATGGGCAAGCTATTCCAACAGCCGGAACTACTGGCCGATCCAAGTATGTCGCAAGGCGCCATGTGGATGATCGAAGATACATTCGCAGCCTCGGTATTTGAAGAAGTGAGTGAACCGAGTGGCATGGCCAGCGTGGTTATCGGCGAAGAAAATTCCGAAGAATCGCTCAAGAACTATTCGGTCGTATTCAGCAAGTACGGAACGCCCGGCACTGCCGAAGGTATGATCGGCGTGATGGCTCCAACTCGTATGGAGTACGAAACTGCTATTCCCGCAGTGCGATATCTCGCGAGTCATCTTGATCAGATGACTTTGTTGTTCTACAGCGGCTTGTAGAACAAACCCGTTTCCCTAACTCTCGTTATTGGGTTCTAACCCACATTCGGTTTCAACGCGTCTCAGGTTTATAATTAATTTGTTCGCCCTGTTCACTGCAGTGAACTCGATTTAGGAACTAAACAGACTTTCGCCACGAGGCAGCGGCCGCTTTTATATGACAACTAGCAAACGTGATTATTACGAAGTTCTCGGTGTCGCCAACGATGCCACGCCGGAAGATCTCAAAAAGGCGTTTCGTAAACAGGCGCTGAAGTTCCACCCCGACCGTAACAAAGAGGCCGACGCCAGCGATCGTTTCAAAGAAGTAAACGAGGCGTACCAGGTACTCAGCGATCCGAAGCGTAAAGCGCAATATGACCAGTTCGGTCATCAGGGCGTGAACGGTCAGGCGGGTCGCGGATTCGACGGGTTCGAGGGATTTGGTGGATTCGGCGATATTTTCGATTCCTTCTTTGGAGGATCCACCGGCCAGGCATCGAGCCGAGGCTCCGATCTTGAGTTCCAGATAAACGTATCTTTCCGTGACGCTGCTTTTGGCGTTCCTCGCGAACTCGAACTCAACCGGATGGAACGTTGTGATCGTTGCGATGGCAACAAGGCTGAACCCGGCACCAAAGTTGTGGAATGTGCCACATGCCACGGTGAAGGCAAGGTACGTCGCACCCAGCGAACGTTCTTTGGCCAGTTCCAGCAGGTAACGGCCTGCCCCACCTGCCAGGGTGAAGGCCAGACCGTGAAGACTGCTTGCACGCAGTGTTCAGGCCGTGGAACCGAACGAAAAGTTCGAAAGATCGAAGTTCAGATCCCTGCTGGAGTTGAACACGGCACGCGACTGATCGTTCACGGTGAAGGCGAATCGGGTGGGCGCGGCATGGGAAACGGCGACCTTTATGTGCACATCGGTGTTCAGCGAGACAAGATCTTCGCACGCCGAGGCAACGATGTGGTCATGACGGTAAATGTGAACATGGTGATGGCCGCACTTGGTGGGATCATCAACGTTGAAACCCTCGACGGATCACACGACATCGACATCAAACCCGGCATCCAATCTGGATCAATTTCTCGAATAAGGGGAGCCGGCATCCCCCACATGGGAGCCAGTGGCCGCCGAGGTGATCAGCTGGTTGAGTTAAAAGTTGTAACGCCTAAAAACCTCGATGAACATCAGGCTGCGTTAATGCAGGAACTTGCAGAGTCGTTCGGACTCGAGCGAGTTGGCGAAAGTTCAGGATCGGGCGCCGGCATATTCGATCGCTTCAAGGACGCCTTCCGGGGCGAAGACTCCTAGATCTTGAGGGCTATTTTCGCCCACCCCTACCCGGCACGAAATTTCGAAAGTAGATCAGATGCGCTGGTTACAGCTCAGCATTAAGGCACCGCCCGAGTACGTAGAGCCGCTGACGCATCTGTTCACCACTCACGGCGAAGGCCCCGCAGCGGTCGAACAGCCCGGTGGTTACAACCCCGACGAAGGCGAATCTCCTGATCCGACTGCATGGGTGATAATCCGGGGCTGGCTTCCGCTCGACCCAACCACTGAATCTCGCAAAACGGCGATCGATGTTGGAGTACGGCTGATCAGATATCTGGTCGACTTACCCGAGGTCGAAGAGCTTGAAGTTAGCGATGACGAGTGGCGCAATCAGAAGTTCGAACCGATCAGGGTTGGCAAAAATCTGGTCATAGTTCCACGTTCAGCCGAGTTCACTAGCAAGCCGTCAGACGTAGTAATCGAACTGGAGCCGGGGTTGGCGTTCGGCACCGGGCATCATCCGACCACGCTGATGTGCCTGGAAGAGATAGAGCTGGCCCTGAAGCCCGGTGATAGGTTCTTGGACGTCGGTTGCGGTTCCGGGGTGCTCTCCATCGCTGCATTGGCACTTGGCGCCAGTCACGCAGTTGGGCTTGATATCGAAAATGATGCGGTTATTTCTTCGAAGGCCAATCTGGAAGAGGCAGGATTTACTGATCGATCAACCATTCTCGCTGGATCGATTCCACATGAGGAAGTTCCCGATGGCGGTTTCGACGTGGTTGGCGCAAACATTGCAGCCAACGTGTTGATAATGCTTGCGGAACTGTTGATGGCTTCCGTTTCGGATACTGGTGTGATTATTACTTCTGGCGTGCTCGATACTCGTCTTGACGCTGTAGTGGCAGCGTTTGAGGTGGTTGGTGGAGAGGTTCAGTCAACCAGGAAAATCGAAGACTGGACTGCTACTCGAATTACTCGTGCTCGCGGGGCCGGGCAGAACTAATGCATCGCTTTTACGTTCCCGATATCGACGCTAGCGATCGTGCCATTACTTTGGACGGCATGGTCGCCCGGCAGCTTAAAACCGTTCTGCGTGTTGAAGCCGGCGAGCGTGTACGGCTTTTTGATGGATCGGGATCGGAGTGGGAAGTTGAGATCGATCATGTCGGTAAAAACGTGATTTCGACAACGCTGATTTCAGCAGTCAAGCCGGTGCCTGAGCCGTCGGTGAAAATCACGATGCTGCTTGGACTCGCAAGAGCTGAGCGGATAGAACTGGCGATTCAGAAGTGCACGGAGCTTGGTGCTGTGCGGTTCGTTCCGGTGATGTCGGAGCGGGTGCAAGGCGGCAATACGGGTACACCTTCTGATAAGCGACTCGAGCGCTGGCAGCGAATCGCCGTTGAAGCGGCAGAGCAAAGTGGGCGAGCGATAGTTCCCGTCGTCGAATCACCAATGCCGGTCATGGAAGCCGTCGAGAAGACAATCGCAGAACAGCCGCTGTTGTGCATGTGGGAAGAGCTGGACGACGAGTCGCGATCTCTCAAGTCGGCACTGAATTCGCTGGACGGTGGCACTGCTGGCCTCTCAGCGTTGATCGGGCCGCCAGGAGGCTTTAGCGAGCGGGAAGCTTTAGTAATTCGGCAGGCTGGAGCCACGTTGGTGACTCTGGGCGCACGTGTACTTCGTAGCGAAACAGCCGCAATCGTCGTGATGTCGGCGATTCTCTATAATCTGGGTGATCTGGGCGGACGCTAAATCAGGTTTTCTGTGAATCTAAAGAACGCCCCATTTTGTTGAAGATGCTAAGTGCTTCTGAATCAAGGCCACCCGGCGCGTTTGCTGCGGCGAACACTCCAACAACAAGTGATATTGCCAATACGAAACCCCAAACAAAGACTTTCCGTTTGCGCTTCTGAATCGCGTTCTTCAGTATCGCTCCGAACGAGACGATAGTCAGAATAGAACCCACCAAAGCGAGAATCGAGAGTGGGCTACTGAGGATGGAATTCACTAAATGGTTGAGGTCGGGCTAGTCATTGGCGTCCTCGTCATTTAACTTCGGGCTGTAGTGTTCGGCCCATCAGATCTCGTATCGCATCAGTAGGCGACGCACCCTCGAACAGCACTGCATGAGTGGCGTTCGTGATAGGCATTTCAATGTCGAGATTTTTAGCGATGCGAACTGCAGCCTGAGTAGTCGGAACACCTTCGGCGGTTTGGCCCAGTTCCGTAAGAACAGTGTCTAAATCTCGCCCCGATGCCAGCCCGATACCAAGTCGATAGTTTCTGCTCAACGGTGAGTAGCACGTTGTAAGCAAATCGCCCATGCCGCTCAAACCAGCGAAGGTTTCAGGTTTTGCCCCCATCGCCACGCCGAGCCGCGTGATTTCATGAAGCCCTCGCGTCACATACGCCGCTTTGGCGTTTGCGCCAAGTCCCGCTCCATCGATAAATGCCGCACCGATCGCAATGATATTTTTCAGCGCTCCACCAAGCTCTACACCAATTACATCTTCGCTTCGGTAAACACGAAATACCTCGGAACTGAGCTGTTCTTGAACCGTCTCGCCTATCTGATCGTTCGGAAAAGCAATGGTAGCGGTCGCCGGATTGCCCGCAGCAACTTCAGGCGCAAGGTTTGGCCCGGAAAGCACGCCAATTTTATCTGGGTTGAATGCAGGTAGTTCCTCGGCAATAACCTGCGACATGCGTTTTCCGGAAGATATTTCGATGCCTTTGGTAGCGCACACGATGTTTGATTCGGCTGAAATCGCACTGCCGATCTGGTTCAAGTTATCTCGAACGGTCACCGATGGGACTACGACTATCACAAGCTCTGCGCTTGAAATCGACTCGTCGAGCGATGGCGAAACGGTCATCAGATCAGGGAACTCGACTCCCGGGACTGCTCGCTCGTTCACACGCGCCGAAGTAAGCTCTGTCGCCCGCGATTCTGTGCGGGACCAGAGAACTGTTTTATGTCCGATTCGTGCGAGAAGTATTCCGAGGGTGGTTGCCCATGCCCCCGTACCAACAATGCCTATGTGTGTCACACATGCAGTTTACGGGGTTCGCTGTGCCCTGCGCGGAGATGGTTTGTTCTCCAGCCGTGATTCATCGCCTTTTGCGAGGCGGTCGACGTTCGAGCGGTGGCTCCAGATGATGAGCACTCCAACCGGAATAGCGAACAGTAGGTTCCAGAGATTGTGATCCCAGCCAAAAATCGAGAGTTCGAAGATGCTGAAAATCACGAGCAGTCCGAGACTAACGGTGCTGCCGATAATGGATCCCAGAGACACATATCGAGAGATTGCAGCAATGAGCACTCCGACGAGCGCGATGACCGCTGCAATTGGGGAAATAACCGCCAGCGCACCGAATCCGGTCGATACGCCCTTGCCGCCCTTGAACTTGATATACACCGGGAACATATGGCCAAGAACAGCAACCGTTCCGGCTGCGGCTACAAGCCACGTCTCGCCGTTCATGACATATCTGGAGAGGGCGATAACAGAAACGCCTTTTGCGAAATCGGCTGCGAAAACTGTAGCGCCAGCACGCGGTCCGAGAGTACGAGTTACGTTTGTAGCGCCCGATCCGCCACTGCCATAGCTGCGTATATCAACGCCTCGCCAGAGCCGGCCGATGATCACGCCAAATGGAATAGCCCCAATGAAATAGGCGGCTACCAAAACAATTATTACTACGGTCAGATCAGTCATCTTCGCGGTTTATAAAGTTCATTCTCAACGGGGAACCAATGAACCCAAAATGGTCCCGCAGTTGGTTCTCCAGGTACCTGCGGTAGCTGAAGTGTATTAGTTCTGGGTTGCGCGCGCTAAATTCGAAGGTTGGTGGTGACGTTCGGGTTTGAATTCCACGGAATATTCGTGCTCGTCTTGTGCCGACTCCCGGAAGTGGATTTTCACCCATTGCATCGAAGACGACTCGGCTGACTTCTGCGCGAGGAATTTGCTTCGTGAACTCTCCATATACTTCGAGAATTGTGGGCAGCAGTTCGTTCACGCCCCAGCCTTTGATGGCTGATGTGAATACGATCGGAACGCTTGGAATGAACTTGAACCGGTTTCTGATTTCGGCCATCGCCTCGGATTTGTCGAGATCGAGTTCTTTCGCCAAGTCCCACTTGTTCACCACGATAACTGAAGCACGCTTAGCATCGTCGATGTAGCCACCGATGTGGGTGTCTTGCGAGGTTACAAATTCGGTGGCATCGAGAACGAGTACGGCGACGTAGCAGCGTTCGATGGCGCCGATCGTTCGAATAGCGCTGTACTTTTCGATACCGGGGTCGGCCTTACCACGTTTGCGCAGACCGGCGGTGTCCAAGAACGTAATTCGGGTGCCTTCGTAGTCGAACAGCGAGTCAACGGTGTCTCGGGTGGTACCAGCGACCGGGCTTACGATTGCTCGTTCTTCACCGGTGAGCGCGTTGAACAATGCTGATTTTCCGGCGTTTGGTCGACCGGCGATTGCGACTCGCACGGAGTTCTTGCCGATTATTTCAGGCTCGAACGCCGGGAGTTTTTCGAATACCGATTGCATCAGATCGCCAATACCAGTGTCGTGGTAGGCGCTAATTGGATGCGGGTCACCGAGTCCCAGTGCGAAGAACTCGTAGATCATGTCTTCTCGCGAAAGCGTGTCGGCTTTGTTTGCCGCAAGCACGACCGTCTTACCAGTTCGACGCACCATGTCGGCGGCATCCTGGTCGGCGTCGGTCACGCCTTCGTTTACATCTACGCAGAAAATAATCGCATCGGCCTGATTCAGCGCTACCTCTACTTGAGCGCGAATGTCGTCCCACATGATTTCATTGTGCGGACGATCTTCTACCCCGGCGGTGTCGACCACGAGATATCGGTGTCGCCCCCATTCGGCGTCAATCGAAACTCGGTCACGAGTCGTGCCGGGAATATCACTGACGATCGCGATTCGTCGACCTGCCAAACGGTTGAACAGGGTCGATTTGCCGACGTTTGGTCGGCCTATGATTGCTACTACTGGGAGTGCCATTATTGCGTTGCGCTCACGACGATAAATATTGTCTGCCGGTTAGGTAATACAGTTCAGACTACCGGCGTATCTGAGTTCGAATGAAACGAGAACGTTAAATCAGTTTTTCCATTAGAGCGGCCTGCGCCCACAGGCGGTTTTCAGCTTGATCGAACACAACTGATCTTGAGTCGTAGAGGAGACCATCGGAGATTTCCTCGCCTGGATGTGCCGGAAGATCGTGCATGAACTTCACGTTTGCCCCAGCCTGATCGAGCAAGCCGGGGTTCACCTGGTAGCCGTCGAAATCGACCAAACGCTTGGCAGTTTCTGTTTCCTGCCCCATGCTGGTCCATACGTCGGTGTAAACGATATCTGCTCCGGCTACAGCTTCCTCTGGGCTAGTGACCTGCGTCACTGATCCGCCAGCCGAAGCTCCGTAAGTGTTTGCGCCTTCAAGTGATTCGCCGGGGACTGTGTAGCCAGCTGGTGAAGCAACCGTAAGGTGCCCGCCCAATCCGGCTACCGCGTATCCAAGGCTAACTGCAACGTTGTTTCCATCGCCGATGTACGCCACTTTCGCACCGGATACACCGCCGAGCTGTTCCATGATCGTCTGCGTGTCGGCGAGGGCCTGGCACGGGTGTTCGAAGTCGGTGAGGGCGTTGATGACCGGAATGCTTGCCGCAGCTGCGAACTCTTCGATGGTCGATTGTTCGAACGTGCGAATTACGGCGATGTCGGACATACGGGACATCACGTTGGCGACGTCGGCAATCGGCTCTCGCCTGCCCAATCCAACTTCTTCAGGAGCGAAATGAACGGGGTGTCCACCAAGTTTTTCGGCGCCTACCCAGAAAGATAGTTTCGTGCGCAACGACGGCTTTTCGAACAGAATCGCAACCGATTTGCCAGCGAGTGCGTTGCTTGTTGCACCGGCTTTTAGTTCGATTGCGCGTGCAAGCAGCAGCTGAATTTCTTCAGGCGCGATATCGCTGAGTTTTAGAAAGTGGTTAACCATTTTGGGGAGTGACCTCGACTCGAATTAGAAATGAAAAAGAACGTGTGCTATTTCGGGGTGCTTATGCACCTTTGGTTCGGAGTCGCCGAAAGCTGTTTTGGTCCCTGTTATTTCCTGCGCAAAGCGCAGGGTGAACCAATATGAACGTGCTTGATTTCAAGAGTCGAAATTCTGGTTTCGTGAACCGCCAGTGACGTTATTCAACTGACGAGTGCTCAATTCTAACTCGACATAGCGCGCGAAACTACGCTTCACTATTAACGTTTTTCTAAGCAGGCTTGAACTTGAGTAACGTTTGGCCATCTTCGTGGTGTTCGAACACGGGCTTTAGGGCCATTCCGATTTGAAGATTTTCGGGTTCAGGGTCGATGCCAACGATATTGGTTGGGACGATCACGTCTTCTGCAAGCTGAACCAGTGCCGTGATGTACGGCACGTCGCCGACGAATCCCATGTGGGGTGCGATGTGGACGATGGCGAACGTGAACAGTTCAGCGTCGCCTGATACGCGTACCCACTCAATGCCTTCGGCTCCGCTGGCGGGATCGTGGATCGAAATTTGCCTCGGATAGAACTGGAACTTACCGGTGGCTTTAGATCGCTGCAGCCAAATTTCTTCGTTCTTGAGACCCTCCCAATAGCGGTCGGTCTCGGGCTGTGGAAGCGGCTGAGGCTTTGGTGTTGTATTTGTCATTTCGTTAGTTGGCCCCCAGTACGACTGTTCCGGTCGACGATAAAAGGCCGCCCGTGCCGTGGGCTACGGCGAGGTTGCAGTTGTCGAGTTGTCGCTCCCCTGCCTGGCCCCTTAGCTGACGCGCTGCTTCGACAACAGTGAAGATGCCGTACATGCCAGGGTGGGTGTAGGAGAGCCCGCCTCCGTTGGTGTTGAGCGGGAAGTCGCCGCCCGGTGCGGTTCGTTGGTCGGCAACAAAGTCGGGGCCTTCACCAGGACCACAGAAGCCAAGGTTTTCGAGGCTGACGAGTACGGTATAGGTGAACGAGTCGTAGACCATTGCAAGATCGAGATCGGAGTGAGTTACTCCTGCCATTTCGAGCGCCTGAGGTCCTGTGTAACGACCGAACGCACTGGTTAGGTCGGGCATCTGTGAGATCCCTGAGTGATCGTGACCTTCACCGGCACCAAGAATCTTCACGCTGCCGTTTTTGGCGTCGCGTGCTCGTTCGGGTGTGGTGATAACTATGGCCGCTCCGGCGTCGGTGACGAGACAGCAGTCCAAAAGATGAAATGGCCACGCCACCCATCGTGAGTTGTGATAATCGTCGAACGTGGTTTCCTTGTCGTAGAAATAGGCCATCGGATTTAAGTTGGCCCACTTACGAGTCGAAACCGCTATTTCGGCCATCGCCTGTCGGGTTCGGTCTTCTCCGAACTGGTGCATGTAGCGTCGGGCTGCCATTGCGTACGAAACGGGTGGTCCGAGAATTCCATAAGGAGCTTCAAACTGCGCCATCGGTGTGCCGGGGTTGCGAGGAATCGGTGCTCGATCGGATCGTCCTGATTGGCCGTGGGTGATCAACGCCACCTCGCAGTATCCGGCTGCAATCGCTGCTAGTGCGTGTGCAACGTGGATGACGAACGACGAGCCTCCTACTGAGGTGCTGTCGGTGTAGCGAGGCTGTATGCCCAGATACTCGGCGACATCTAACGTCGACCATCCAGCGGTGAACAGTGCGTCTACGTCTGATAGTTCCAGTCCGGCGTCATCGAGGGCATTTATCGCTGCTTCGGAGTGATGCGCAAGAGGCGATTTTTCAGGCACCTTGCCGAGCTTGTTCGATTCGCCGACTCCAACAATGTGAGCCTGACCTGAGAGGTTTTTTAGTCTTTGAATATTGGGCATGTTTTATTAACTCGAATTCGCCCCTGACAGCCCGATATCCGGGCAGCGTCTGGGGCTGGTCGAAGAACTATTGCAGCGGTGAGTATGGCGTGGGAGTGAGCAGCTGGTTGCGAACGGTTTTTACGATGAGGCCGTCTTTGTGTGATTCCTCGAAAACTCGCTCACGTTCCGGATCAGCCCTGAAACTTGCCCATGCTTCTGCACGTTGGTTGGCATCTTCGAACGCAACCATGTAGGTGAGTTCGTGGTTGCTATCACCGACGTCGGTGGTCCAGTAGCCGATGTTCTTGATGCCGTGCTTTTCGAACAGCTTCAACGTGTGATCGGCGAATCGGGCGTTGATATTCGGAAGGCGCCCGGGCAGGCACTCGTACACACGCAATTCGTAAAGCAACTTTTCGTTCCTCTCGTCAGCAACTCTTAACTCAAAAGTAAAAGGTAACTAGTTACCCTGGCGAGATTCTGAATAGTTAGTGGCTTCGCGTCAACCGATAACGCGGTTCGCAGCGTCGATCATTCGATGAAGTGTGGGGTCACTCGGTTGGTGGGTTAGCGTAGGGCCTTCGAGTGACGATATCGAAATTCGATCGCGATTTATCACTTCGAGGTCGGTGCCGGGAGTCAGTTCCAAACCCTCGACGTTCACACGTAATCCGGAAAATAACTCGAAGCCACCATCGCTCTGTGCCTCGAGTTTGCTTACAAATTCAGATGTTGCTGGAGCTGCGCCTTCTGCTCCGCGATATTCATTGCCGTCGATATTAGGGAAGTTCACGTTGAAAAGCGCACCACGTGCGGTTTCCGCTGAGAGTAGTTCTTTTGTAATCGCTCCGGTAATGACACCCGCAACTGAATCGTTGATATCGCCACCCAGTCCCAGAGAAAATGCGCAAGCTTTCACGCCTTTTGAGGAAGCCTGAATGGCGGCACCCATGGTTCCAGAAATGAATACGTTGCGGCTTGTGTTGTAGCCGGGGTTGATGCCCGAAACGACTGCATCCACATTGCCGAGCAGGACGTGTTCGATGCCAAATATCACCGAATCAGCCGGAGTGCCACTAACTGCGTAGCACTCGACCCCGCCGACCTGACTAGGAGCCTCGGAAATTTTCACTGATTTTCGGAGAGAAAGTGCGGTTCCAACACCTGATTGGTTATCGGCGGGAGCTACGACCGTTACATCGCCAAGGTCTTTGATAGCTCGTACTAGTGCCCAGATACCAGGGTTATCGAATCCGTCGTCGTTGGTTACAAGAATTTTCATGCGCTAAATCGTAAAGGTCGCCAGCCACTTTTGCTTGTTTTTCGGCGCGGATTACCTATCGGAAACCGAAATTTAGGCGAGAAGAAAATTGTCGATCAGGCGAGTTGGACCGATTTTCACTGCCAGAAGGGCCCGGGCTGAATATTCGACTTGATCGAGTTCTGCGAACGTGTCGGTATCGGCGATCGAGGCGTATTGCACTTCGGCGAGGGGCTCTCCAGCCAGTACCGAGGTCATCGTGAACCTGAGTACTTCACCGCTTCTCTCACCGGAATCCCACGAAAGTTTGGCAATGGTTAGCGCTTTGAACAGAATCGTTGCGGCTTCCCGTTCGGCGGGAGACAGATATGAGTTACGACTGCTGATTGCGAGGCCGTCGTCTTGACGAACTGTCGGGATCGGGATGATGTCGATTCCGAGGCCAAGCGATTCGTTGATGTGCTGGATGATGCGGAGTTGCTGGGCGTCTTTTTCGCCGAACGTCGACATGTTGGGAGAGATGATCGAAAAGAGCCGAGCAACGACTGTTGCTACTCCAGCGAAGTGATCGGGACGTTGGACCCCATCGAGAACTTTGGCGATAGGTCCGGGGTCGATTTGCGGTACTACATCTTCAGACGACGGATACATTTCTTCGGCCGAGGGCGCGAAAACGAAATCAGTTCCGTGCTTCTTGAATTCGGCGAGATCGGCTTCTTCGTTCGCCGGGTATTTTGAAAGATCTTCGTTCGCGCCGAACTGCGTCGGGTTGAGGAAAAGCGAACCGATCAGCACATCGCACAGAGGTCGGACTGTGTCCAAATGTGTGGTGTGCCCAGCGTGGATACCGCCGAGCGTGGCGACTAACCCAACCGTTCCGGCGATGCGGCTTCTAACTTCTCGCATTTCTGCGACTGTGCGGATTACTTGCATGTGGTGGGTGGGAAGAAGAAGCTTCGACTAGAAAGCCCTCTCCATCAGGGAGAGGGTTTGGGTGAGGGAGATATTGGATGTGGGCGTCATCTTGGCGATTTGGGAGTAGGACGATTTCCCCCTCAACCTAACCTTCTCCCCAGGGAGAAGGAACAAGAAGATAGGAACTCCGCAAAATTTCTAATCGGCGGTTTTGGAACTCTCACGTACTCGTGATTCATCTAAGAAGAACGACTCTGCGTCGGTTGGGAACGTGCCATCCCGAACGTCATCACTGTAACGTTCAAGTGCGTCCAGGATTACCGGTGCCAGATCGAGATATTTACCTGAATGACGAGGTCGGAAATCAGGGTCGAGTCCCAGCATGTCGTGGAAAACCTGAACCTGGCCATCGCAGTGAACACCAGCACCAATTCCAATAGTAGGAATATCGAGTGCTTCGGTGATCCGCTTCGCCAGCTCAACAGGAATCAATTCGAGTACGATCGCAAACGCTCCGGCATCCTGAAGTGCAAGTGCATCTTCCATAACCTTGTTTGCCGCACTCTCGGTCTTGCCCTGAACTCGGTAGCCACCAAGTTGGTTTACATGCTGCGGTGTGAGACCGATATGGCCCATTACAGCTAACCCGGCATCGGCCAAACGGCGAACGATTGGGGCAACGGTTGTGCCGCCTTCGAGTTTGACTGCCTGCGCTCCGCCTTCTTGAATGAGGCGGGCTGCGTTTCGTAGAGCCGTTTCAGCATCGATTTGATAGCTGAGGAACGGCATATCAGCAACGATGAGCGGCTTGGTTGTGCCTCGAACAACGGCCGCCGACGCACGAACAATGTCGTCCACGGTTACGGGAATTGTTGAGTCATATCCAAGAACAACGTGGCCCATACTGTCGCCGACAAGGATCATAGGAATCCCTGACGCATCGACGATGCGAGCTGCCGTGTAGTCGTATGCCGTCACCATAGGGATCGGCTCGCCACGGCGTTTCATCTGCTGAATCTTGTGTGTAGTGATCCGGCGTATTGCCATACTGTGTACCTCCGCTCCCGGTCGACTGCACCTTGCTAGCCGCCAAGCCTTAGTTCACTTGCCTCAGATCATTATTACCCATTTGAGATGTTTTAATGGGCGTTTCCGGCGTGTTGCGGGTCTAGTTTTCGTCTGAAAGTAGCGTTTTTAGGCGGTCGAACGCCTCGTTTGAGAGTCCGCCCTGCTCTTTAGCGATATGCAGGGAAGCTTCGGCGAGTGCAGCGTAGGCTCGGCCGGTTTCGGGTGAATTCTTCGATGTAGCGGCCAGGTGTGAAGCGATTGTTTCGACGTCGCCACGTACGAACGGGCCAGTCATTGCTGCGGGTAAGCCTTTGTCGTCGAGTGCGTCTACTGTCGCTCTTAGAAGAGGGATAATGCGTTTGAGGGCATCTGTTCGGTCGATTCCTAACGGTTCCCACATTTCGGCCGCGAGCCCGGTGAGCCCGGCGAGTAGTCCGCATGCCATTACCGCCGAAGCGTGATACGCCTCTCGCTGCGATGCCTCGATTCGGAACGGTGAGCCACCGAGATCAGTTGCCAGGGTTTCAAGCCAGTCGAACAGTGCCGGGTTTTGTGCTTCAGTGGCGAACGAAACGTCTTTGAGGCGGTCTGATGATTCTGGTGATGGAAACGTCTGGAACGGGTGGAATCCTGCTATTTTGGCGTCACGGCGAAGGGCGTGATCGAGTGCGGACACGGGTAGAACGCCAGCGCAGTGGATTACTGCCTGATGCGATCGCCATTCGATGGTCGAGCAGACTCCTTCGACCATGGCATCAGGGGCTGTGATGAACACGATGTTCGCCAGGTTCGCTGCCGTTTGGGCTTTTTCGACTGCTAGTGCGTTTTCGATACGTTCGCCAAGCCAATCACGGTGATCGGGTTGTCGACTCGATACCGCTGCAACGTTGTAACCGGCGTTTGCCATGGCGATTGCCAAAGACGATCCGAGTCTTCCAGCCGCAACTACTGCGATGGGAGATTGCTTGTTTAGTTCAGGTAGTGGGCTCATTAGTTTGTCGATCCCATCTGGGCGGCTCTAGCATCGGCTGCCGACATCACTCCGCCAAGCGTTTCGGCAGATTCGATTGCATTCAGTATCGCCCCGGTTACTGCTTTCAACGCGGCGGCGTGAAGTACATCGCCCGGCACGGATACAGGGTGGGTTCCGGTCGATAGCCCAAACACGGTGTCGCCATCGTTGGCGGTGTGGGAAGGGCGAATGGCGAGTGCGATGCCGTCCTGACCTGCCATGGCGAGTCGAGTGGCTCCTATTTTGTCGAGAGGGGCATCGGTGGCAACGACTCCGATGGTCGTGTTGCGGAAGAATCCTCGGTCTTTGGGCGGTCGTTCGATCATTAGGTTTATCGAATCGGCAAAGCCGTTTTCGGTTTGGGGGCCGGCGACAATTTCGCCCGTTTCGGGATCAACTATTCCACCAATGGCATTAACGACCACCAGTGCACCAACCGTCGCCCCGTTTGGCATTCGTACGGAAGTGGTTCCGACGCCTCCTTTAATAGAAGAGGCAGCACCGAGCAGCTTGGCAACGGTCGATCCAGTTCCAGCACCGACGTTTCCTGTTTCAACATTCACGGAAGCACTGGCAGCCGCGGCATACCCGTCATCAACCGTAGGACGAACGTCACTGTTAATGAAGCCTAGATCGAACAGTGCGGCAGCCGGGATAAGCGGGATACGCGTACGACCAGATTTCACTCCAACACCTTGTTCTTCTAAGTAGCGAACAACACCTCCCGTTGAGTCCAACCCAAATACGCTGCCGCCGGTCAATGTAATTCCATTTACCCACGGGGCGCCCGCAAGCGGGTCGAGGAGTGCGATTTCTCTGCTGGCGGGAGCAGCTCCCCGAACTTCCATCCCAGCATTCGCCGGTGGATCGCTCAGAACCACAGTGCAGCCGGTCCCGTTCTCGAGATCGGTGTAGTGCCCAACGGTGATGCCAGAAACGTCGGTGATGCTGCCTGAATAGTTCATGCTTGTTCCGGTGGAATCAGTGGTTAGCTGATCCAATAATCGCCATATCGTCGTGAAAATTCGTACTCAGGCTAGCACAGCATTATGGGAATTTTTCAGACGTTTAACGTTGCCTTAATTTCCGGTTGTACGAAGCGTATTTTCTGAGGGTATACTGAGTTCGAATTTACCTGCGGCGAAATTCGTAATCACCTCCGGACACCGACGTGCCGGAAGGACGCTTTTCAAGTAGGAATTAGTAAATTCGGCTCGTAACCGATGTGAGGAGTCCAGAAGGTGCCACGTAACTTCAAGGAACTTAAGCCCGCATACGGATTCGACGATGTGGCCATTGCCCCGGGCGACATCACGATTAACCCGGAAATGGCTGATCTGACGACGAATTTCGACGGGATTAAGCTCGATGTCCCCTTTATTGCGTCAGCAATGGACGCTGTGGTTGATCCGAACTTCGCCATAGAAATGACCAAGGCCGGTGGCCTGGCTGTGATGAACATGGACGGGCTACACACCCGCTATGAAGACACCACGGCGATATATGAAGAGATCGCAGCTTCACCTCGAGAAGAAGCAACAGCGATCATGCAGCGCATCTACGCTGCTCCGCAAAAGCCCGAGCTTATTGCGAAGAAGGTTGAGGAAGTGAAAAAAGGCGGCGGTGTAGCCGCTGTTTCATTTGTGCCTCAGAACGCAAAGCGAATGGCACCTCTGGCTGTTGAAGCCGGTGCAGACATGATTGTTGTACAGGGAACTGTTGTTACCGCACGACACTCATCCAAGAGCCTAAAAGGCCTTGTGTTCGCCGACCTCATCAAGGATCTCGATGTTCCGGTCTTGGTAGGAAACACAGTTTCTTACGAAGTGACCAAGGAATTGATGCAGCAGGGAATTCAGGGCGTCATGGTTGGCGTTGGGCCTGGATCGGTTTGCACAAGTCGAGAAGTGCTCGGAATCGGAATCCCTCAGGTCAGTGCCACAATCGAGTGTGCAGCTGCCCGTGATGATTTCTATAAAGAGACCGGCAAGTACATCCCGATCATTACCGACGGTGGAATCCGAACCGGTGGTGACGTGTGTAAGTCGTTCGCAGCCGGTGCAAACGCTGTGATGATCGGTAGCCCGTTCGCCAAGACTGAAGAGTCTCCGGCTCACGGTTACCACTGGGGAATGGCCACATGGCACGATTCTCTTCCTCGTGGAACGCGAATCAACATGGGTACCGAATACAGCTTGCATGAGCTGCTTTACGGTCCATCATCACGCACAGACGGTACGTTGAACCTCGTCGGAGCCCTGCAGGTTTGCATGGGTTACGTGGGTGCAGAAACTCTTCGAGAAATGAACAAGGCTCGAATGGTTTACGCTCCTGCAATGAAGACAGAAGGCAAGATCTACCAGCGAGCAGGCCTAGGTTCCTAACGGGCGGAGCCCGGTTTTCTACTAACCGATTCTTGCTTGTTCACATAGTTGGGCACGCATGAGTTGGAAGTAGGGGCGCGTTATTTCGTCATCCTGAACTTGATTCAGGACCTCGAAAACGCGGCTAGCCGCAGTAAATCGTGAATATGGCACCAGCACATCACTGTGCTGGTGCCTTCGTTTAAGAGACAATCATTCACATGAATTTCAAGCGCCCTCGTGGCACCGCCGACATACTTCCTGATGACCAGCCTTACTGGGGCAAGGTTTACGACACCGCCCGCAAGGTGGCGCATCAGTTCGGGTACAGGCGGATCGACACCCCAACGTTCGAAGACACAAATCTTTTCGAACGTGGTGTCGGCAACGAAACTGACATCGTTCAGAAAGAGATGTATTCGTTCGAAGACCACGGCGGCGACATGATTACGCTTCGCCCCGAGGGAACCGCTTCGGTTTGTCGCGCTTACATCGAAAACGGTTTACACAACCAGCCTCAGCCGGTGCGCTTGTACTACGCCGCTGCGATGTACCGATACGAACGTCCGCAGGCGGGTCGTGTTCGCCAATTCCACCAATTTGGCGTTGAGGCAATTGGCGATCCTTCGCCTGAGGTCGACGCTGAAGTTATCGAACTCGGCTGGAAGTACATCGCCGATCTCGGCATAAAGAACGTCACGCTTAGGATAAATAGTCTTGGCGATGCTGAAGGCCGTGCCGATTACATTAACGATCTCGATAAGTATTTCTTGGGCGTGGTTGATCAACTACCGAAGGTTGACCAAGATCGACTAAAACGCGCACCGCTTCGTGTGCTGGATTCGAAAGCACGTGAGACGCAGGCAATCGCCAACGCCGCGCCAAAATCTGTTGACTACATCACCGGTGAAGCCAAAGAGCACTGGGAAGCGTTATTGGTTCTGCTCGACAACTTGAAGCAGGCGTATCCCGATTTTTCATACACCGTCGACCACCGTTTGGTTCGTGGGCTCGACTATTACAACCGAACCGTATTCGAGTTCGAACCAGCCGAATCCGGAAGCCAGGGAACCCTGATTGCAGGGGGGCGCTATGACCCGCTTATGGGCATTCTCGGCGGGCAGGAAACTCCGGGAATCGGATTTGCCGGCGGACTCGAACGGCTGATTCTTGAATTGAAAAAACAGGAACTTCCTGTGAATTCGACGAAGGGTCCGGACGTTGTTGTGGTGACCTTAGGCGATGCAAGAGCAGCCGGTGCGGCGCTCGCTTCGGGCTTGCGAGCCACCGAAGTTTCGACCGTACTCGCCCCGAAGCGTTCGATGAAGGCACAGATGCGTTACGCCAACCAACAGAACGCATCGAACGTGGTGATTCTGGGCGATCGTGAAGTCGAGAACGGCGTTGCGTCTGTGAAAAGCCTCGGAGAAGGCGGTGGCCAATCTGAGGTCGCCCTCGATGCCGCATCTATAGCTGAGCACGTCCGCTCAAATGGAAACCAGTAGCGAAATTCACGTGCTCGTTTCGTGCGTCTGGGCTTTCGTTCAGATTTAGTGTCTTTTTCGTAGTTACTGGTAACCTCAATATATGCAGCAATCAATGGAAGCCCGCCTCAAGGAAATCGCCGCCCGCCACAGCGAGGTTGAACACCTTATGTCTCAGCCCGAAACGGCGTCGGACCCGAACGCGATTCGGAAGCTGGGTCAGGAATACAGCCAGCTTCAGCACATTGTCGAGCTCTGGAACGAGATGACGAGCGCACAAACAGACCTCGATGGCGCTGAAGAGATGATTGCCGAAGAGGACGATCCTGAAGTTATCGAGATGGCAAACACCGAAGCTGAAGAGCTCAAAGAAAAGCTGGAAACACTTTTCTCAGATATCAAAATCGAACTTCTTCCTAAGGACGAAACCGAACACGCCGACGCTGTTGTGGAAGTTCGTGCGGGAGCCGGTGGTGATGAGGCTGGCCTCTTTGCTGCCGAAGTGTTCCGCATGTACCAGCGCTACGCCGAAACTCGCAAATGGAAGGTGAAAATCCTCAGCGAAAACGGCACAGGGCTCGGTGGAATCAAAGAAGTTACGTTCGAGATCGAAGGCGAACGTGCTTACCAACGATTGCACCTCGAAAGTGGAGTGCACCGGGTTCAGCGTGTGCCGTCGACTGAGTCCCAGGGACGTATTCACACTTCAACCGCTACGGTCGCAGTAATGCCAAAGGCCGAAGAACTCGATCTTATAATCGAAGACAATGAACTCAAAATCGACGTGTTTCACTCGGGTGGAGCTGGCGGTCAGAACGTCAACAAGGTTGCCACTGCGATACGAATTACTCACCTGCCTACTGGCCTTGTTGTGCAGTGTCAGAACGAGCGATCACAGCTGCAGAACAAGATGCAGGGTATGGAAATCCTGCGATCTCGGCTCTGGGACAAGAAGTTGCGTGAGCGTCACGCCGAGGAAAGTGCGAATCGTAAGGCGCAAGTCGGTACCGGCGACCGTTCCGAGAAAATCCGCACCTACAACTTCCCGCAGTCACGTATTACCGATCACCGCATTGGCTACACGAGCCACCAGATGCAGAACGTTATGAGTGGCGAGCTCGACGGGTTTATCGATGCGCTGTTGCAAGAAGAGCAGGCTCGAAAACTGGCCGCCGTCAGCGAGTAAACGGGGCTCGCATGGCTGCCGAAAACGTTTCATCTCTTATTCAGTCCCTAACCGCGCGCCTATCTGGGGTCGGGATTGAAGACGCGGGAATCGACGCACGGCTGTTGGTGAGGAGTGCGTTTGAGTGGTCGGCTGCCCAGCAATTAGGTAATCTTCTCGACCCGCCGCCAGCTGATCGACTTGGGCTTCTTGAATCGATGGTTATGCGTCGACTTGAACGCGAGCCGCTTCAGTACATCACCGGAAGCACTGAATTTTATCGTCGGCAATTCAAGGTGAACGACGCCGTTCTTATTCCGCGTCCTGAGACTGAACAGATTGTCGTACAAACTCTGGCGTTCGTGCGAGAGCTTGGAATAGAGAATCCTCGAATCGCTGACATCTGCACCGGATCAGGAGCAATTGCCGTATCGATCGCACTTGAGCTTCCCTCAGCCGAAGTTCATGCGACCGACATTTCCGCCGATGCACTGACGATTGCTCAGCAGAACGCCATCGATCTTAAGGCGGAGCTAGATTTATACGAAGGCAACCTACTGGATCCACTTTCAGGTGAGTTCGATGTGATCGTGTCGAATCCGCCATACATACTCAGCAGTGCGATGCCCGGTCTTCAAGCAGAGGTCGCCAGAGAGCCCGCTTTGGCACTCGACGGTGGTTCTGGTGGCCTTGATTTGATTAGGCCGCTGTTCGTGGGCATTTCTAAGCTGTTGAAACCAAATGCCAGTGCCGCTTACATCGAGATCGATCCGCCTATTGCCGACGCTGTGATGGAGCTAGCGTTGGAGCAGTTTCCGCACGCCGGTATTTCGCTACTTACGGATTTGGCAGGGCTTACACGGTGCGTGTCGATCGAACGGGCTTAAATCACTGAATCGACAAGCAATGGCGATGTGACTAATTCTGGTGATAGTGAATCCTGAAATTGTGCTTATTCCACTGACACAATCTGTCCGATGAACATCACTCCAAACATCCCCTAGGTTCGCAACAGCGAACGCAATAATCTCATTCAGCAACTTACTGCTCATTTACAGCAGGATGAACGAGTGAGGGCTGCCTGGCTTTCGGGATCGATTGCTCGTGGCGACGACGATTGGCTGAGCGACATCGATCTTCACGTGGCCATTACAGATGAGTCGATCGAAGAGGTTGTTCAATATCGCCACGACTTCGCTGCCGGGGTCATGCCACCGACTCTTTCGATGGACCAGATGAGAAATGCTCCGCCCCAAGGTGGGTATCTGCTGGTTCATTATCCGGGCGAATATGGGCCGCAACACGTCGATTGGTTCTGGCAGCCTGAATCGCTTGCGCATCTTCCAGACAATGGTCGATTGCTTTTCGATAAAGCCAGGTTACCGGTGATCGACGGCAAGGTCTGGGAGAAGGAGATGCACCAGACGGAGATTCGACCGCCGATCGACTCGACGGATCGCGTTGATCTCGCAACGCATAATCTGCAATTTTTCTGGGCGATGGGCTTGATCGTCGCAAAGTACATCGTGCGTGGTGATGATGAGACCGTTGGGCACATGACTGGGATGATTGAGCGGACGCTTGATGGCGTCGTTGAATCGTTAGGGATCACAGAGCGGCTGTCCGGTGATTCGGGTAACTCTGCCACGGGCCAGTTGGCTCAATTTCAGGCGTTGCGTAGTGCTTCGGATAGGGCGAAGTCGCTACATACGGATCTTGGCAACCTCTGGGTTGCCGTTCCCCATGCGGGAATTACGCATGTGGAACGTTTTTTCGATGCGTGTGAGTCGGTGATGATTGAGTAGTTGTGCGATCGCTCTAAGCCAACGTGATTGCCACCCATTCGACTTCGCTCAGGGCAGGCTCCTCGCAACGACAGGACAGCCCATGTGATCAACAAAGAAGCCCCGAACGTTTTGTTCGGGGCTTCTTTGTTGATCACATGGATCGAATTGCAAGTGCGGAGACTTACCTCTTTGTGTACTGAGGTGCCTTACGGGCCTTCTTGAGACCGTACTTCTTGCTTTCCTTCATTCGTGAGTCGCGGGTCATAAGACCTGCAGCACGAAGTGCCCTGCGGTTGTTCTCGTCCATTACAACGAGAGCTCGTGCGAGACCGTGTGCGAACGCACCAGCCTGTCCACCAGAGCCGCCACCGTGAGTCTTCGCAACAACGGTCACCTTGTCGGTGAGGCCAGTTGCGCCGAGCGGGCTGACAGCCTGTCGAAGCCACGCACCAACGGTGAATACTTCGTCGATTGGCTTACCGTTGACGGTTGAACCGCCCGGAGTGTTGTACACCCGAACACGGGCTATGGCGGTCTTTCGACGGCCTGTACCGTAGTAGTACTGCTGGGTAGTCAACTATTTCTCTCCCGAGTCACCAGCTGCTTTTGCGGCTGGCTTTTTGGCTGTGGTCTTCTTAGCAGCTGGCTTTTTGGCGGCGGTAGCCTTTTTCGCTGCAGCCTTCTTTGCTGC
>Ga0209403_10000536_pt1 | contig 55983 bp, 38 predicted proteins | sample ArcticOcean_MG_C_8_FD_187440 | JGI IMG/M metagenome (GOLD analysis project Ga0209403, IMG submission 187440) | Marine microbial communities from western Arctic Ocean - ArcticOcean_MG_CB11_86 (SPAdes) (version 2) | ecosystem: Environmental > Aquatic > Marine > Oceanic | place: Arctic Ocean... | reverse complement strand
GGAAAAATGCAAGCTGACGGCGCCGACAATGTTTTTTTGCAACACCAATCTTTGTCTAAGCATCGAGATCATAACGGAACGGCATTGCGAACCCGGGTGCGGCCGTTGTGGGTATGGCGCTCAAAACGGCAGATCATTTGGTGGGCTCTTCTACAATTCTTCCCGGCACTGCCGCCCGAGCTCGGCGAACTTGTAGCCGGTCTGCGTAAGGAACATGATATCGCCACCGACACCGATAAAGCGGAAACCTTCCGCGATCGTTGCACGCAGGGATTCGTGGGTCGGCAGCACGACATGCACACCGGCGACCTTGCCCGAGTTGGCACAGGCATCGAGCACGAGCTGTCGTGCCTCGATGATTTTCGGATGATTAGTCTGTCCGGTGACGCCATAGGAACCGCTCATGTCATACGGTCCGATGTAGACACCATCGATACCATCGACGGCAAGGATTGCATCGATGTTCTCGACCGCCAGTGCCGATTCGATCATGGCGATGACCACGATCCGGTCGTTGGCGGCAGCTGCATAGCCGTCAAAGTTGGTGCCCCAGTCATTCGAGCGGCCGAACGAATAGCCGCGCACGCCCTGTGGCGGATACTTTGCTGCACGGACGGCGTGCGCCGCCTGTTCGGGCGTTTCTATCAGCGGTACGATGACACCTTCCGTGCCGACATCGAGCACCTGGCGGATTACCAGTGTATCGCACTCGCGGACGCGCACCAGCATCGTACTGCGGCCCTGCACGGCGCGCGTCATGTTGGTGACTTGTTCGATGGACGTATCTGAATGTTCGCAGTCTGCTGCCAGCCAGTCGAACCCGGCGTCTGCCAGGATTTCTGCGTTTACTGCGCTGCTCGCCATCAGCCACGAACCGAGAACAATTTCGCCGGCTTGTAATCGTTGGCGCAGAGATGGTTTATTATCTTTTAACATGTGATCCGTGCCTGTGATATTTAAGAACTGAGTGAAACGGTCCTAACATAGAGCCAGTGATCAAGAATTCCCTTACAGCGACTCCGTTAACCCCTCTAAATTTCTCACCGCGCCTGGTGCCCGACCTCTCGAGCACCACTGTCGACGTCGGTGATTGCAATGGGTTACGTGCCGGTTTTCGTCATGGCGTTGCGACGTAGTGGATTTCAGAGGGAATGAGCCCGCGCTTTACGCACTCACCGTTCACCCGCTTCATGAATGCCAACGATCCGGAATGACATCCTTCTCGGCGGCCAGCAGTTCTTCGATCATCGCCTGACTGTCCGCCAGGCTCTGGCAGAGCGGGTCGGTGGCGAAGGCGCGGTAGAGTAAATCGCGGTCGACTTCGGCGGCGGCGCGGGCGGTGAGCTCGTGACTGTCGAGAACCTGCTGCCACAGGCCGCGCAGCCCGACGGGTGCGTCGCCGACGTGACGCGGCGTGATCTTGTCCATCGACAGGTCACAAAGAACCTCCAGGCAGGCATCGCTCATGTTCGGCACAGCGTCGCCGACCGGCAGGATGAGGTGGAACGGTTTGTCGAGCCCGCCCCACATCGCTTCTATGACGTCGGTGGCGTGGTCTGCCTTGGTGTTAGCGATGAATTCGTCGAGACTGCTTGTGCCGTAGTTGTAACCGTCGACCTCGTTCCACATCTCCCAATGCCATTCGTATCGTGGGACGTGATCCCAGATCGCGACTGGCGGAATCGGGTCGTCGACGACCGTGTTGCCCTGCCAATAGCGGACGTACTCTTTTGTGTGCCCTGTGCAGGTCGGGATATAGCCGAGCGCTTTGTAGAGCTCGTAGGTAATGGCATCGTTGTTCATGGCCTTCGCCCCGGTGTCGCCGCCGTCGGTTTCGGTGGCTGCCTGTTGGCGCAGGTATTCGGCAATCGTAGGCGTCAGGTCTTCGCCCTGGTACTCCGCCTTGAGCAGAAACGTAAAATGATTCGGGCCGGAAATGCGCATATCGAAATCACGATCCTGTTCCGGCGTCAGCTCGGCAGTCTCCGAGTCGGTGATGCCGGCGCGGGCGGCGTAAGCCCGCTTGACGTGCGGCATGTGCAGGCCGTCGCACATGGCGAAGCTCTTCAGGTTCGGCGCATACAGCTGCAGCCCGATGGCGTGGGTCGCTGCGGGGTTGATGTAGTTGATCAACCAGGTATCCGGGCATAACTCCTCGATGTCCTTGCAGCATGCCAGGATATGCGGGAACTCGCGCAGCGTGCGCATGATGCCGCCGGGCCCGATAGTGTCGCCACTGCACATGCGGATGCCGTATTTCGCCGCAATCTCACAGTCGAGCGCCCGGTGTTTGACGGATTTGTACGCGAAAGAGAGTACCACGAAATCAGCGCCGGATAGAACTTCTCGACGATCCCCGGATGACTCCAGCTTGAGCGACACGCCGGTATGGTCGATGGCCTTGCGGGCGAGCTCCGTCATGCGCGCCAGGTGCGTGGGATTGGTGTCGACCAGGGCCAGCGTACCGGCATTCAAATGCTCGCTGGTGACCATCTGCCAGATGGCCTGCCTGCCGAAAAATAAACTGCCTGCGCCAACAATGACGACCTTAGGTCCTGCCATTTTCCTTCTCTCTGCGTGATGGTCGTTGTGGTGATTGATCCGGGAACAACCGGTGATGAATATCTCTCGGCCGACTACCAATACAAACATCAGAACTATGATTGACGGCCGGAGTTTTGCGGTCAATGTGTTGAGGCCACGGATAAGAGTAAAGAAGAGACCTGATGACTATGGCCAGTTGTCCCGGCCGTGGTGAACGACCTTTTCTCTCCTCTTCTCTTGTGCGCCAAACCTCAACCCGGTGTACAGATGGATATCTACGAATTTCTCGACCAGCACAGCATCCCTTATCAGCGGTGTGATCATCCGGCGGTATACACGTGCGAAGAAGTCGTACAGCATGTGCCTGCGGATTTCCCCGGCGCCCACACGAAGAACCTGTTCCTGCGTGATGCCAAGGGCAAGCGTCATTTCCTGGTGACTGTCGCTGCCGAGCACAGCGTCGATCTTAAAGCGTTGTCACAGACGATCGGGGCGAGCCGGCTCAGTTTTGCATCGGCCGAGCGGCTCGAGAGGCATCTTGGCATTGCCGCGGGCGCCGTGAGTCTGCTGGCCGTGCTCAACGACACAAAGGGTGCCGTCGAGATTTTTGTCGATCAGGCACTGTGGGAAGTCGAAAGCCTGCGCTGCCATCCGTTGGTGAACACGAGCACGCTAAGTATTGCCACGGGCGATATCGAACGGTTTTTGAGCGCTACCGGGCATTCTCTCAAAGTCGTGAGAATCCCCTGAAAAAAGACGGGCCTCTGCGTGCATTCATTCCGCGACCGGCCTCAATACCGGCTCCAGCCATTCCGGCTTGATTCGGTAGAGCCCGCGCTGTTCGCTCGAGACGATCAGGTCATTGCCGTCGAAGCAGATGGCCTCGCACTGGCCCATGGCGATGGTGCACCGCGACGCCTTGCCCTTCAGGAAGTTGTCATCTCCGCCGCTGATCGCGAAGACCCATACGGCAGTGTAGGTGAGAATGGCCAGACGCTTGCCGTCGGTCGAAACGTCCGCTGCCGTGACCATGCCGCCAATGTCGTAGTCCCCGAGCAGCGTCAGGACATTTTCCTCTTCTTCGTCGATGTCGTCGAATCGGTAGAGCTGCGTGCGGGTATTGGTGCGGTGCTTGGTCAGCAGATAGTATTTGCCGCTCCAGGCGAAGACCGCTTCGCAGTCGAAATTATTTATGATCCGTGTGAAATCAGTCTGATCCGGATAGCGAAAGCGGATCTTTTTGATGACCGACGTGGCCTTGGTCAGACGCGGGTTGGGTTCTCTGATGACGTATAACGCCAGGTCGCGGCGCGGGATCTTATGGTTGCCGCAGGCCCCGATGATCAGGTTGCCGTCGTCATCGCCCGCGATGTCTTCCCAGTCGACGTTGCGGGCGTTGAGGATTTCGATGCCCTTGTAAGGGCCCGCATCGTTTTCGGGTCGCACGGCTACGCCGTCCGTCGTGATGGCAAAGATCCGGGCGCTGTCACCCGAATCGTTGAGCGTCCACATGACGTCCGGATAGTTACAGCTCATCGCCAGCCCGGAGGATTCGCTGATTGCTTGCGGCTCAATCATGGCGTAGGGCATGCCAGCCGCGATGAGTGTGGTGCCTGTGAACATTGCAATCGCCAAAGTGTTCCCGATGGCCCTGCCCACTCGTGACAACCTGTCGTCGCCTTTCCGGCGCTTCGTGGGTGCCGACTTTCTCCTGGATTCTCGCATTGGAGTTACGGCTTTAGTACGGCTTTGACGATCTCGCAGCTATGCATGGTTTCGAACGCGGTATGCCAATCGCTCAACGCCCATGTCCCGCCAATCGCCGGGGCGACGTCCAGCTGGCCGTTGGCCATCATCGTGATGATCTGTTCCCAGATCGGCCAGTTGTGGCTGAAGCTGCCCTGTAGCGTGACGTTTTTCTGAACCAGCGGATCGAGGCTGAAATTGAGCGGTTGCGGCCCCCACCCGACTTTGCTGATCCAGCCTGCAGGCCGGACGACGTCGATAGCGAGTTTTAATGCGGCGGACGCACCGGCCGCATCGACGACGCCGTCACACCCGAGGCCGTCCCGTTCCCGGGCCCAGTCCTCGATACCATCTACCAAAGCCGTACAGCCGTAGGCTTCGGCGATAGCCAGCCGTGCCGTATCTGATGGCAGTCCTGCGACCGCCACTTCGGCGCCGGCGTGTTTTGCCATGAGTGCGGAGAAGATACCGATCGGTCCGGGCCCGACTACCAGAACCCGGTGTCCCGGTTTGACCTGACCGTTGTTGATGACGGCGTTGTAGGCGACACAGCACGGCTCGGTGAGGGCTGCATGCTCAAACGGCACATTATCCGGCAAGCGGTGTAGAATGCGTTTCGGCACGGGCACGTAACGGCGCATCGCACCATCGACCAGAGCTCCGTACCCTAGCCGTGACGGGTCGAGATTGTAAAGCCCGCGCCGGCTGAGCGGGCTGTCCGGATCGATGACGGCCGACGTTTCACTGACGACACGATCACCCTCTGCCCAGCCCGTCACGTCGGCACCGACCTGGCGAATGACGCCGCAGAACTCATGGCCCAGGACGACTGGATAGTTCATCGTCCAGCTGATACCCCCCTGCCACATGTGCAGGTCACTGCCACACACGCCGACAGCTTCGACTTCGAGCAGAACTTCGTCAGCAGCGATGGTGGGTTCTGGAATCTCGCGCAGTTCGACACTTTTCGGCTCGACAGCATAATTTACGACTGCAGTGTCTGACATGTTATCCTCTCGGGCGGTAATTGCTTTTGACTTCATCGACGTAGCGCGTGAGCTCCCCGAGGGGATCGTCGCCGTCGGTCAGCGGATGACCGATGACAAAATATTCGGCGCCCATCTTTGACGCGCATACGGCGTCTTCGACACCGAAAGTCGCAATGCCGACGGGCCCCGGGACGACTTCCAGCACACCGGGCAGCCAGGGCGTGGTGTCGCGGGAGTCATCGGCGCGCCGTTCATCCGCACTGTAGTGGAGATAGATAAAGTCCGCGCCCCATTCCCAGCATTGCCTGGCGCGGCCGGGCTGATCCTTGGCGCCGATGGTGTCGACGACCACGTCGATACCCAGTTTCTTGCCTTCATCGATTGCCGAGCGCACGGTCGCATCGGAGGCGTTGGCGCAGACTGTCATCAGATGCCCGCCCTGGTCTTTGGTGCGCTCGACGTTCTTGAAACCGGAATCCATGGTTTTGTAGTCGGCGATAACCGGCATATCTGGAAAGGCCCGGACCATTGCGCCGATCGGCGAGAGCCCTTGGCAGGTGATCAGCGGCGTACCGATTTCGAGCCAGTCGAAGCCGGCTTCGACGGCGATCGCCGCCATATCCAGTGCTTCTTCCGTCGTCGGGTAATCGAGGGCAATCTGGGTGATTGGATAGGTGTAAGCCATTCATAGCCTCCTTAAATGAGTGGGGTGCGGCAGGGAAGAAGGTAATCGTGATCGATGACAGGTCAACGGTTGTTCAGTGGCAGTTCACCGCAAAGAAAGTTCAAGCGTCGTATGGCAACGTACGGATGAGAGTTTTTACCTGCAGTGGAGCGTTGCAAACAGCCGTCAAGATACCGGTGTACCCAAGGTTGTGCATCCCGCATCCCGCGTTTGCGATAGGATCGTGGCATGGTAGGGTATTTTGTGACGTAATCAAACACGTATACATGGAGCCAGAGAGGTGAGCGAAATCAATAATGTCTGTGTTGTCGGTGCCGGTACGCTTGGGGCGCGCATTGCGTTGCAGTCGGCGATATTCGGTTTCGACGTGACGATGGTTGATTGCTCGCAGGAACTCCTGGAGGGGGCCGCCGCAAAGCAGGCGTCGGAGGGAATTGACGATCACATTGCGAGCGATCTGGCCACTGCCGGCGACCGCGAGCAGATTCTCTCTCGCATCAAGTTGTCGACCGCTCTCGAGGACACCGCTGCCGGTGCTGATATCGTGATCGAGGCCGTGACCGAGGATGTCGCGGTTAAGCGCCAGGTATTTGCTGCACTCGACGTTGCGGCGCCGGCTCACACGATCCTTGCAACCAACAGTTCATCGATCCCTATCTCGATGATCGAGAGCGCCGTGCAACGCCCGGATCGTGTGCTCAACTTTCATTTCGTGCAGGGGCACTGGCGGCTGATGTTCGTCGAGCTCATGCGGGGGGCCGAGACGTCGGACACCACGATCGGGATCATGCGCGATTTCGCAGAATCGATCCGCGCGATCCCGTTCGTCCTGCAGAAGGAGCACATGGGCTTCATCTTCAACCGCATCTGGCGGGTGATCAAGAAGGAGGTCCTCCGTATGCTCGATGAGGGCGTGACTACTGCTGCCGATATCGACCGCACCTGGATGCTGAAGCATCAAACGAGCTTGGGGCCCTGTGCGATCATGGACACGATCGGCCTCGATGTGGTGCGGGACATAGAGAATGTCTATGCCGATGCATCCGGGGACCCGACCGACCGACCGCCGCAACTGTTGCACGACATGATTGCCCGCGGCGAGCTAGGGGTCAAATCCGATAAAGGCTTCTACGCCTATCCGAATCCCGCTTTTGAGCAGCCCGGATTCCTGGATGGCGGCAACGGTGGTTAATTGCCGGCATAATCGATCGTTTCGATGACCGCCTCCGCCTTGCATGGAGACGTTTGCATGGCCGCAGATCGACATTCGCCCTGCCTCTAACTCTCAATTCATTGATCTTGTCCGATCCGGAATAGCGGGCAGAATTCTCTTTAAGACAAACATACTCATCAACTCAGTTGCTACTTATAAGCAAGATCTATCCTTTACGCAACCCTATACACCACTCATCCTCAACTCACAAATACTCGATACTCACTCGTTCATAGTGCCACGCCTCCAGAAAACGAATGGCACGCAAACAAAATACATCGTGATACTGTAAACTGCCGCCGGCACAGTCACCGGAGGAAGGACCTGACCCTCAACTACCGCAACGATGCTTCCAACCGCGATCGCCAGCGTTCCGTTCTGCACACCTGACTCGATCGAAATGGTCGTCGCGTCCCGATCGTCAAGACGTAGCACCTTAGCCGAAGCGAGCCCGGCCCCTAGCATCACAATGCTCAACAATACCGCGACCGGCCCCAAAGTGCCCAGGTTACTCGAGAAGACCTCCCAATTCTTCGCTAGGGCCGCGATGATAATTACCACGAAAAGTACACCCGCCGCACGCGATACACCCGGCGCCATCTTCTCCGCCAGCGCAGGAGACTTCGCCGTAAAGACCATTCCGATCAACACCGGCACTGCCGTGATCAAGAACATCGTTAGGCCGAGCCGAGTCACATCAACAGGTGGCGCGTCATCCCCCATAAAATGATTGAAGCTAAAAGCGACCAGCAACGGCACAGTGAGAATCGACAACAAACTCGTAATTGCCGTGAGAGAGATTGACAGCGGCGCGTTTCCCCTAGCGAGCTTAGCAAGAAGGTTACTCGTCACTCCTCCAGGGCAAAGCGCCAGGATCATTAGACCGACCGCAAAGATCGCTGACAACCCAAAGGCATGCGCTAAGCCGAGTGCGACCAGCGGTAGAAACACGATCTGGTTAAAAAGGCCAACACCAAAAGCGACCGGAAATTTCAACACTCGAGAAAAGTCGCGCCTCTTCAGCCCGAGACCAAGGGAGAACATGATAAAAGCGAGGATGAGGGGGAGGAGAACCTTGACGATCATAGTGAGTAGGGATTATTGAAATGTGATCTTCTGACACTTTACAAGAAACAACTACTGTAAATCAATAACTTCTCAGTGCCTATTTACGCCATCTAATTGATTAAGAAATTTCCGAAGATAGGTCTGGCCGTATTCTCTATGACAGGCGGCTGCACAAGAAAAGCCCGGCTGCTACTTCCGGGCGGCGAGCTCGGTTGATCCGGGCACGTCGGGGTCATCGGGGGCCAGTTCGACCAACCACTGGGGAAAAACTCCGCCGACGTCGGCCAGTGCAATATCAAAGAGTTTTCGGGTAACGTGCGGATGCTTATGGGCGACGTTTTTCGCCAGTGGCCGGCCGCCTTTCATCTCGTGCAGCACAACGCCCTTGCCGTCTACCTTGGCATTGAACCACCAACGCCCGGCTCCAGTAGCAGAGCCCCCCAACCGTAGTCTGATAAAGAAAGGTGCCTACCCGATAGCACCGGCGAGCCATCGCGACGGCGGCTGGTTTTCGACATTGTAGCGATTCTGGTCCGGATTGAATGCGATTTGGAAATCACCCCAACAAAGCATTACAAACAGCCAGAACAACGCGTAACTTGCTGACCCAACGTATCGTCATAAGCCGTTCCGGAGGCCGTCAGCGCATGAAGCCGACCCGCCACACCAACTTATTCAACGCCGACTGCAACGTCTGGATGTACCAGTACCGGCCGCAGAGCGCCTTCTACCGCGCTCCCGGCCAGCCCCTCACCGCCGAACACATCCACAAGGGTGTCGGCATTCTCGCGGACAGCGGGGTAGACACGTTCCTGATCAATCCGATGGAGCAGGTTGTCTACTACCCGTCGAAAAACGTTCAGACAATCCTCGACGGCTATACCCGCGGCGATCGGTCGATATTCGAGTATGCCATCAGCGACGACATGACGCCGGAGCAGATCGAGACTTACCTGGCTGCCTCGACCTACCTGATGGACAGCTACCTCGACATGACGGAAGCCGGATTCGACTGGCTCAAGGAGACAGTCAAGGCGTGCCACACACACGGCATCAGCCCCTGGTTGTCGGTGCGCATGAACGACATGCACGGCGGCGGAAATCCCGACAGCTACATGAACTGCGAGCTGTACAAGGACCCCGCCATGCGGCTGCGCGGCACCACCTACAATCCGACGGAACCGATACAGCGCGGCTGGCAGGGGTTCAACTACGAGAAGGCCGAGGTCCGGAACCACACGCAGTCGATGATCGAAGACGCCGCGACCAATTACGATTTCGAAGGACTCGAGATCGACTGGATGCGCTGGCCGCTATGCTGCGAACCAGGCGCTTCGCAGGCGACGATCGACACGATCACCGCATGGCACGCGGACATCCGCGCGCTGACCAGGCAGCTGTCGAAGAAGACAGGCAAGTCATGGCCCGTCGGCGTCAAATACGTCGGGACCCTCGACCAGATGCGCAACATCGGACTCGACGTGCAGGCAATGGCACAGCAGGATATCATCGACTTTATCTCGCCGACGAATTCCTGGCAGACGAGCTGGGACATCCCCTGCGACGAACTGCGTAAGATGATGGGCCCCGAGGTCGCGGTCTTCGGCGTCGTCGAAATCGCGCCGAACTGGCTGCAGGGATACCTGCCGCACCAGAAAACAGGTAACGCCAGCTTGGGTGCCGAGCTCCCTGTCAGCTTCCGCCTGTCGCCAGGATGCCCGCCGATACTTCGCGGCAACGCGGCAGCGAAACACGCCCTCGGAGTCGACGGCATCGAAGTCTACAATTTCCCCCCCGCCGATGCCCCGAGCCTGTGGCCCTGGCTCGATGAAGCGTTCCACGCCGATTATCCGGCGCTGCGCGGGCTCGACGATCTCGAGTTTCTGCGCGGCAAGCCGAAGTTCTACACCTTGTCGACGCAGACCGGTTACTACCAGCACGTACTGTTCGAATCGGTCGCGCCGTTTCCCGTGACACTGGGACCGGAGGAGCGCCGAGCCGCGCGTCTGCCGATGATCCGGGAGTCCGAGGATGCCGGGCTGGAATTCATCGTCCAGGTCGTCGTGCAGAAAAAAGAAAAGCTGCCACCCGTCGGCGTCTACCTGAACGGTTGCTGGCCGAACTTCGATGCGACACCGGACGAGCATCTCTTGTTTGCGGTCGACACCATGACGCACCACATACCGGACAACATCGGGCTGAACTTCACGTTTCCACTCGACGCGATTCGCGAGGGCTGGAACGAATTCGTCGTAATGAACGGCACCGCGAAAAACTTCTGGGCCGATCAATCGCAGGACGTCGTGACCATCGAGAGCCTCGAGCTGGCAGTCCGCTGAGGCGGGCGCGCCCTGAAGGATAGCGCTTGTAGCCCGTCATTCGAACGGTCCAGTACGAATGGCGCACCGCGGCTCCCAACACCCGCAAGCGAAGCGCAGCGGCCTCCAGTCCTGACGAAAAGTTGACACTTTTGTTCTCGGATTCCCGCAGTCGAACGCCCTGTCACTTCGTGCCCCGCCATCGTGCGCCATCTTCGCGCCCCGATCTTTATCCCATTTTGGTGCACCTCGCGCAATACATGCAAGCGCAAGCGCCGTTCCCGGAGCGCCGCGGCTTTAGCCTTCGTACCGCAAATCGATACAGACTCGAATGGTAACGATCGAAAGGCGTCAAAGGCTTGACGCGCCTCCACTCTTCATCGCTCTCACTCTTCACATTCCACCAACCTCCCAACCTCCCTTTTACCCACCCACCTTCAGCCCTGCCTGCTGCTCGCGCACCGATTCCTTGTACGCGGCGACAGCCGCCTCATCCTTCTGCGCACTCACCCCTCTGCACACCATGGCGAGGGCCGGGCGATGCCGGGCCTTCGACAGATTCGGATCGGTGCGGTGGATAGTGTCGCCGTGATGCACCGCGGCGTCACCAGCCTGCAACTCGACCATTACCTCCCGCGCCGCATCGGCAGGGCCGTAATCATTGATGCCCTGCGAAAACCCGAGCACCGACGTGACGTCGTGCATGCGAACGCCGTCCTTGTGCGAACCGCGCACATAGTGCAGACACCCGTTCTCCTGATCGACAGGTTTGAGTGCCAACCAGATCGTCAGTACATTCGGCGGGCGCAGGCAGAAATAATAATTATCTTGGTGCGGCGGCGTCAAAGCCTCCGTTTGCGGCGGCTTACTGAACCATTGCGGCGGCTCCACTGCGGCGAGTGGTTCACCCACCAGCGACTCGCCCAGCGCGCGCCATGCCGGCGAATCCACGAGTGCCGCAAAATAGGGATCGCGCTCCATGTGATGTACCTGCTTCAACGTTTCCGGGCGGTCGCGGTCCTGATAGAAGGCATCCGTTTCAGGAACACCCGGCACGATGTCGCGGATGTACCGGTCGACATTAGTTTTCAGATCACTGAGTGCTGTCGCGTCGAGAAACTGCGGCACCACAACAAACCCATCATCATCATACGCTGCTTTGTATTGGGAATAGTCCATCGTGTCGGTCGTGGTGTGGAAGGTTGCGGGTTGTAGGATGGCCGTTCGCGGCCGTCCCAATTCAAGGCTCGGGACGGCCGCGAACGGCCATCCTACAGAGCTTCATTGGAATACGCAAGTACAGCCTAATATCCATCATTCTCGGCGTCGGCGTTCTGCTCCAGCCAACAGGCAGCCTCCCGCATGACGCGCGAGGCGCAGTAGTCTTCCTCCTTGGTCCGGTCGTGCATGTTCATGATGGATCGCTCGATGATCTCCATGGGGAACGGATGGCCCCGCATCTCTTCAGGCAGCCAATTATCGAGTTGCTCCTGCGACAGGCGCGGGCCGGAACGATACGGGTCACACTGTTGCCCGCGAACAAACGACCACTGGTCGAAGCCGCGCCAGTGGTTACTCGACGGCTCAAACATGGGATAGACGTCGGCGATCAGGCCCGTGCGGTAGCCGGCAGCTTTGAGCATTTCGGCCAGCGTGTCCTGATCCGCGGGTATCGCGCCCCAGCCGGGTATATCGAGAGAATCACCGGCCTGGCGGTCGTCGCCTTTGCTGAACGAGTACGACCGTCGACCAGTGTACAGGGCCCTTCGGGCGGGAAGGGTCGGCAGCGATTCGGGATAGGCCCGCGTAAACATCACCGACTCGCGGGCAAAGGCGTCAAGGTGTGGTGTGTGAACCTTGCCCCACGGCGGTTGGCCATAGGCGTTTACGCAATCCTTGCGAAGCGATTCAAGTACGATCAAAACAATGTTCATGGTGTTCCTTGTCCGTCAATCTAACCTGAGCACCTGGCTGCCCCATACCGCAGTATTCTGCCGGAGAACATCGAGATTTCCGGGGCGGAATTAGTTTAGTGAAATTCTGAGGGGCAGCGTGCACGGGGTATAGCATTGTCGCGACCGGTCACCCATAAAAGCATAGGCGATTTCGGTACAACGAATGGCTATGTATCGTTCGGCGTTGCGTTGACAGTTATATGTTTCCAAATCGCTCCGATCAAACCCGTAAATGTGCCGATTGCCAAGAAAACGCCACAGAAGAGTTTGGCGGATTCCTCCAAGATGACCGAAACCACAGTTGGTGGTTCATTTGTTGAATCAATAAAGGTATGTATCGCGTAAAACGCAAAGCCAACCACAAACATCTCAAGAACTTTTGGCGACCGCATCAAGGCAGGTAGCATGACGCCTATCATGAGCAGTGCAAAGATGCCGTATAGAATCACGATAATATCATTCCAACTCCTGAAAATCCCTGAGCTTTCTATCGTCTCAAGTAGCCGGCCTACGCGCTCGTGGAATCGCAACAGTTCATCCAAAGACAGAAACGCAAAGCCAGCTGCCAATACCAGCCACACCCATTTGTGCGGATCTTTTGCGCGAATGAGCGTAACCATGGTTCCCAGGGAAAAAGCACTTGCAGCGGTAAGGAAAAGGGCTGACAGCGCCGTTATCGCACCATGCTCGTATATAAAGTGATAGTCTCGTGGCCCGTCTTGGGGAACAATCACCATCGCAAGCATGATATACGCAAGCGTGCAAGCAATTGCAGTGACGACAATGAACCTCAAGCGAGGCAGATGAGTGGCCCTTCGTTCCACGGTTGCCTCACGCAACCTTTTGCAGTAACTGTCAAACATATCTCGTGGACTGCTGTTGTGTTTCCGCTGAGAAAAGGCCCATAAGGCCGAAGGGCACCAAGACGTCGGAGCCTCAGCGCCTTTGCTGATGCGGCGGGCCGACTGGGTTGACGCGGCGCCCGTAATGTAGTTTGGGTTTCAGCTTGCGCACGCTGCATCGTTCGGCGGATTCTGTTTTTCGCCGCGATTTGCCTTTGCCGCGTTAGTCCAGTGTGACGTGTGTTCCCTGCACGCATGTTACGCCGTCGTCAGTCTGACCGTAGTAACACACAAACAGCGTGCCGGATTCGTATTCGATGGTTGTCGGATAGCCAAGATCACCATTGGGCAGGTCATCCCGTATCACAATTTCGTTGTCCGTCAGCCATGTTTTGCCGCCGTCCTCGGACAGGCACATCCGGATACCGAACGGTTCTTCCCGCCTGCCGTAGGTGCAGAGCAGGCGGCCATCGTCCAGGACCAGTAGGTGTCCAGGGCATCCTCGCAGATCCGTGGGTTCGGGGGGGCTCCAGGTAAGGCCGCCGTCCGTGGACCGGCATCCGTACATGTACGGCCCCAGGCAACGCAGCACGCAGTATAATTCGCCGGGGCTGACCTCGGCAAGGTCCGGTTCGCCGAACTGGCGGTCCGGGTCATCGTAGATCACGATCGGCGCATCCCAGTGCGCCCCGCCGTCGCTCGAGATAAAAAGATAGGTGTACCGGTTGACCGGCGGATGATGTTCGGTAACTGCGTAGGCAATGCGGCCATCGGCAAGCTCAACAACCCCGGTGCGCGAGTAGCCGTCGACGAAATTTCCCGTGTCGAGCTTTACAGTCCGCTCAAAGGTGCGTGCATTGTCGGAGCTCAAATGGACGTAAACCCCGTGATAGCCACGTGCCCAGGTGAAGGATGAGCGTGACCAGTCCGCATCCGTAAAGTCGTCTATCCACGATGTCGGCCAGCGCCTTTCGGGCAGGTTCAAAAAGATTCTCTCGCCCGCAGCGCGGCGTTTCCTGGCCGTCTCGAGCGGGTACCAGGCGAACCGGAACTGGCTGAGCACAACAGTGCCGTCGGCGAGGGTCGCAATGCCAGGGCACTCCGTGCCGTACCAATCGAACCCGGGTGCGAATGTCGGCTCATCCCAGGTGGCACCCTTGTCTGCGCTCCGGCACAACAGCGTTCGATAGAGGGGGTCGTCGGGCGGATGCAGCAGCCCCCCCTCCCGGCGTCGGGATTGATTGAACGCCGCGACCCATTCGCCGTTGTCCAGTATGGTGATTGACGGATGCGAGTTGTAGGCGAACTGGTCCTTGTGGACGATGACTGTTTCGCCGACTGTGGTGCTCATCATATTGCTCACTTGTCTGGGGGGCCTCTCCGCCCCATTTATCTGCCTTGGTTGGCCTGAAAATCGTTTCTCTTAATTACTCCCCCAGCGTAACCAAAGCATGGTTCCAGATATTGTGTCCCCAGTTGAGCAGCGGCTGGAAGCTGTAGACCAGGTGTGAATCTTTCCCGGTCTTATCGAGTCGCATTAGCATAAGATGCAATTGGTGTCCGGCGGCAGGCTGACTCCGCGAATACTCGGGCAGTTGCGAAAACGGCACTGCGACCTCTACGGTGTAACCCGTATCGGTATCGCCGGGTTGGTTTAGCGTGCCGTTGCAAACGACGCTGCGTTGCAGACCTTCGATGTTTTCGACACTGCGATTGATTGATGCCCATTCACTCAAGTTCTTCGAGTGCAGGCTGTCGAAGACGGAATCGGATGGACTGATCACCAGTTCCCAGTAGCTGCCGGTACGGAGCTGGGGCAGGATAAACATCTCGACGCAATCGTCGGAATAAACCGGTGCGTCACGTTGCATCTCCGGTGCGACCAGGTCGGTGTCTGTGCAGGCGAACGCGAAATAGAGAAACCTGTCGTCCCACAGGATACGCCATTCGGTCGCCGGGCCGCCCGCCGTCTGCTCGCTGATCGGATAGCTGTCCGTGAAAACGACAGCTGATTGCCATGCGGCATCATCAAGTTTGCCATCGATCGTCACAGGCCCGCTTGCTTTCGGTACGGTGAATGGTGCAGGTACAGGAAAGTCGAGGTTTTCCTCGACAAACGCGATTCGTTCACTGATGAACTCGCGCGCACCGTCCAGGTCCAGCTTCGGCCACCCGGCCGGTTTTTTGGCCAACACCCGCATACCTTCACCTTCCCAGTTGACCCTTGTTGTGAACGTGTTGGCGTATTCGTGAGCGGGTTTACCGCGGGACGCTGCAACGGCTGCTTCGACGCGTGCCACCAGGAGCGAGTCATCCGGTTGCTGATCTGCCTGCAGATTCGCCGCAAGCAAGATCGACACGCAGGCCATAATTTTTTTGGTTCTTTTCATCAGTCTGCCTTGGTTAGTTCTGATAATCTTTTCTTCTTCATTCATGTAGTCGACACGATAATCGTCTTAACCTCAAACGGCCCCAGGGCTATTTTGTAGACGCCTTTCGCGAAGCGTTTACTCGGCTTTCCAGCTTCCTCGATCATGTTGCATTCGCGCACCCGCAAGCCGCGGGTCTCGGCAAACGTCAGCGTGGCGGTCGTCTTGCGGTCGTTGATATTGAGCAGCCGCAGGACATAGCCGTCTTGCTTTTCATCGAACGGCTGTTTCACGCTGACCAGCTGGACACCGCCTCCTTTCACCGCCAGCAGCGGTGTCTGCGGCATTGTCCCTGTCGGTGCCAGGGTCGTTGGCAGCAACTGGTTCCGGGCATCGGCCTGCAGGGCCAGGTCCGACATCCTGCCGAAGTGCGGGACGATCGAAAACTCGAAAAAGTGCCAGCCGGGGTCTTTCGTACCAGTGGTCGGCATCGGATAGTTGATGCAGTAATGGTTCAGGCAATAGCCGAATGCCGGCGAACGCAGCACCGAACAGAGCATCGTCCCGTTCTCGATCCGCGCCGATGGCGTGCCGTAGTTGATCACCGCGAACCCGGGTTTGCCCTTGCGTGGTTTGTTGGCAACGAAATTCACCGCGGGCCAGTCACCGTTCGGGCTCCAAAGATGCGTTTCCTTCATTTCATAGCGCTTGCGTTCCAGCCAGCCGCCGGGGATTGAGTAGGTCCCGGTGTTCGATGTTGATGCGGTCGGGAACGCCACGCGGATGCGTCGGTTCGATGTTTTCCAGAAGAGTTCGACCGAGACATCGACCCGGCGCGCATCGCGCAACAGGCGAAAGGTGACATACCACTCGATCCACAGGATCTCAGGGTCGCCTTCACTGGCGAACACCGTCGACGGCAGCCAGTGCCCGCCGTAGTATGCCTCTTGATACCCGTCGAATTGCAGCGCGCCCAGGAACTCGGTGTACTGTGCCGTGCCTTTCCGCCACTCGGGAATTTTCCGTGTGCCCCACGGGTTTCCGTTGTCTTCCTCGACAAACAGTTCGCCGATCTTGATCTCCTTGGCCTTCATCGAGGCGCCCGATGCACGGTCGATGATCGCCTCGACGCCGTTGTCGCCGAGCGTGACGGTGACGTGCCGGTTACTCAACTTCGGTTCAGTGATCGGGGTGGGGCCGGCCGTCTTCTCGATGCTGAACTCCGACCATTGCAGCGGGTCGAGTTTTGAGAACTCCGCAAACATGGAACAGGTGTCGGGCCGGTTTCTTGTACTTGGACCGACGGCGGAACTGGATCGGTAAGTAACCGTCGGCAGGGCAGGGGAGTCGGTGTGAAACGCCGGAATGACCGGTTGGCGTTTGCCGGCTTGATCGACCAGGACATAGTGTTCGCCGCAGCGCCAATCGAAATCCGGCAGCTCCGCTCGGCAGGCGTTTTTTTGCGGGGAGAGCCCGAAGACAGTGAGCTTCTTGTTCAGGTTCCGGCGCCATTGCTCGGACGAGGCATTGCCTTTGGTCGTGCGCCGCAACGTTTTGACCGCGAGCTTGCGGGTGTTTCGCTGGTGCGCGTACAGCCGGAGCATTAATTCGCGCGCGGCTATATCCATGCTCGTGCCGGTAACCGAATCGTGGAAGAAAAACAGCGGCAGCTCGAGGAAATGTTGCTGCCATTCCTTGGGGCGCACGTCGAGTCCGTTGGTCAGCGCGAGCGCCGTCTCCCAGCCAAAGAAATCCGCCTCGCAGCGGCGTGCTTCCGTCTTGGTCCGGATGCGCGTGACGTGGCAGCCGTTCATGACCGGGTTGTTGTCGACTCCGGGCGACACGGATGTAACGCCGTGCTTTTTTCGGTCGGCCTTGTAGACGGCTGCAAAGGTTTTGCGGCTCGTACCCCACTCGTAGCTGACGTCGGGGCATTCCTTCTGCCATTTTGTGAAGTTCGCATTCATCCCGTCGTGCGGCAGCATTTCTTCGGAGCAGATGCTGTAGACGCCTGCGGGGCCGGCGACATTCTTCGGGTCCACCGGCTTGAGCTCGGGATAGAAGTTCTGCGGCAGATCGATGCCGGCACCTTGGCAGACTTTGCAGGACTCCCGGTTATAGCCGTCGCAGCTGCGGCACGGCTCGTGGTAGCAGTGATCGAAGAAGTAGGCGCGCCCGTCGCCCCAGACCTCGCACCAGATCTCGCTGCCGTCGATGCCGCGCCAGATTTTTCCGCCCGCCGGGCGGTACGACAGCCCGAGCACGACGTCAAAGCCACAACCACTGATGACCTGCGGGAACTGCGCCGAAGACCCGAAACCGTCCGCATGGTAAGCGGACAATGGTGGCATCTCGAGTACGTCCTTGCAGTAGCGCACGCCCGAGGCCATGTTGCGAATCATCGTCTCGAGGTTGCACAGGTTGACGTCGATAATCGCTTCGCCGGAGCCATGCATTTCCCAAAGGCCCTGTTGATACAGCGCTTTCACGCGTTTGAGATCGGCCGGATGCTGCTCGAGGTATTTGCGCATCGTCAGCGCCTGTTCGACCTGGTAGGCGCCGCGGCCGGTCTCGGCCAGTTCGATATTGCGCGCAATGACGAGCTCCTCGAGCTCGCTGTAGCTCAGCCAGCGTTTGCCCTCGTACTCACAGGGCATCTCCCAGGTGCGCCGCCAAAGCAGGTCGAAGTGGTTGGTATGCGTGGCGTAGATTTTTTTCATGGCAGAATCAGGGGTTGTGAGGGCTGCTGGACGAGGAAAGTACCGAAGCGGAGCCGGTCTGTCCACCGGCCCGGTTGGCGTCCTGGTTCACCGGAAATTGGACAATCGGGATGTCGTAATAAGCTACTGATTATGGTTGACCAGGCACGGTGCCCGGTGGGTTGCACTTCAGCCTATCCGGCCGCCGTTTTACCCGACAGTTTTCAACGTAATCGTTCATCCCGTCGCTTCAAGTTTGCGCCGTTCTTGTCGCCGTTGTCTCATGCTGCAGCCTGCTGCTTGTCGACAGCGCCGCCGACTGGTCAGTTCGGCGTGGAGGCTGTAGGCTACCCTGACTATGAGCGTTGTATCGCCAACTGTTGTCCGCTTCAAGGCCGGTGGCTGTTCCGATCTGCGGAATTTCGGCCATTGGATTCTCGGGTCACTGGGCTCAGGTGTGCAACCAACCGGCGACAAATGAAGGAAACCCGATTTGGAGCCGTGACGTAAAGAACCGCAGTCCTGTGCAGAACGGTAGGCAGACCACAGATCCCCCATGAAACCAGAAACTTCGCAGAGCGCTAAGGATAGGCCGATTGATCCGGATTTGATTCCGGATAACCCGTACCTGTTGCTCACGCCCGGACCGCTGAGCACATCGAAGTCTGTTCGCGCCACGATGCTTCGGGACTGGTGCACTTGGGACGACGACTACAACCATGACGTCGTGCAGGATGTTCGTGCTCGTCTCGTCAACCTAGCCACATCGCGACCGGGTTACACGTCGGTGCTGATGCAGGGCAGCGGGACATTCGGCGTCGAGGCGACGGTTGGCAGCGCTGTGCCGGAAGACGGGAAACTTCTTGTCCTGGCCAACGGCGGCTATGGCGACCGTATCGTGCAAATTGCCGAGCGGTTGCGGATTTCCAACGTCGTTCTCGACAGCGGCGAGATCGCCCCACCGGACTGCGCTGCGCTCGAGGCGAAGTTGACTGACGATCCGGCGGTCACACATGTCGCCGTAGTCCACTGCGAGACAACGACGGGGATTCTCAATCCGCTTGCCGATATCGCGGCGGTCGTCAAAGGCTGCGGCAAGACGTTCATCGTCGATGCCATGAGCAGCTTCGGCGGCATCCCGATGGACGTTGAGGCGCTCGGCATTGATTTCCTGATCAGCAGCGCGAACAAGTGCATTGAGGGGGTGCCGGGTTTCTGCTTCGTCATCGCCAGAGAGGAATCGCTGGCGCGTTGCCGCGGTCGTGCCCGCTCGCTGAGCCTGGACCTCCACGAGCAGTGGCGAACGATGGAGGAGGGGCACGGCAAATGGCGCTATACGTCGCCGACGCACGTTGTCCGAGCCTTCCAGCAGGCGCTGCGCGAGTTGGACGCGGAGGGTGGTGTCGCGGCGCGGCACAAGCGCTACGCCGAGAACCAGCGGGTGCTGGTGAAAGGCATGGAGAGCCTCGGTTTCCGTTGCCTTCTGCCGGGGCAGAGCCAGTCGCCGATCATTACGGCTTTCTTCGAACCCGACGACGAGGCCTACGACTTTGTACGCTTCTATGAAGAGATCAAACGACAGGGCTTCGTCATCTATCCCGGAAAAGTGAGTGTCGCCGATACCTTCCGGATCGGTACCATCGGTCAGGTATTTCCGGATGACGTGCAGCGTCTTCTGCGTGCGATCGGAGCGGCGTGCTACTGGCATCCTGAACGTGATGATACGGTTTCAGGTCTCAGCGATTGACCGGCCCCATGCTTACGGAAGGCGTGCTCAATGCCGATGAAGAAGCCCGGAGACGGATCTTTCACTTGCCGGGTCGCGGCCTGGAGTCCGGTCGCGGCGCTTGATGTTCGCGGGGTTGCCAGCAGATTAACCGGAACTGGTTCTACTTTGCCGGAATGGAGTATCGGAGTCGTGCAGTTCTGGAGTAGACGGTCCAAATCCTTATACCCCAACTAACTCCAACACCCTGTACGGGATCACAAACCTCCTGCGGAAAGCTTTATGTCCGACTCATTCCACTTTGCTTTCATCACCGATCCCCAGATCGGTTGCAACAGTCCATTCGGCCTGAACGCACGTGTCAGCGATCGCTCACGCCTGGAAAGCGCGATCGGCTATATCAACGACGATGAGAACAAGATCGATTTTGCCATCTTCGGCGGTGACCTGGTCAATCGCTTCGATTCGGCCGAGGAACTGGATATCGTCATGGAATGCCTCGGTATGCTGGAGCGGCCGTATTACGGCGTCTCCGGCAATCACGACGAGGGCGGCAAACACTGGCTGGAACCGGAGGTAAGTACGGAGTCGCCGTATTTCGACCGCGGCGCTCCTGCCGGGTTTTCGTTTACCTATAAAGGCGCGTCGTTCCTCGGGCTCAACGCCCTGCATCTTCGCGGCGACCTGGACGAAGACCTGCAGCAGGCGGAGTGGGAGGTCATGAAACAGCATTTCGCGGCAGTCGATGCTGCCGCCACGCACCGGTTCGTGGTCATGCACTGGCCGCTGCTGGTGCAGCAGCCGGACGAGGAGGAAACGTATTGGAACATGGAAAACCGCCATGAGATTATCGCCTTCTTCAAGGCCAACAACGTTTCCTGTGTGCTGACCGGGCACTACCATCACGATATTGTCGGCACCTGGCACGGTATCCCGCTGCTCGGTAGTGTCGGCACCTCACAAGTATTTCACGGACCGCAATCCTGTGCCTTCGAGCACGTCACCGTTTTTCCTGATGGTTGGATGTCGCGTCGGGTGGATGTGTAATTTCCGGCCCTGCAACTTTGAGTGGAGCAGGCGTTGCTCCGCGAGCTTGAACATTGCTTCCGTTTAATCGATCCCTGAACCAGAGAGAATGCCGGCGAGCCCCCTGACTGGCCAAACGTGCCGGTTAGGGGACGAAACCGCAGTCTCAGGCGGTGGGAGGAAAGGAGATATGACAAAAACAACGAGATTCGTCCGGACCCGAGCGATTCCCACAATCCTTTGTGCTGCCTTGGCAATCCTAACTTTGCCCGCCGCCGCGGCCGGCGTGCCGCCCTGGAAGGCAGGTCACGGCACGCGTGAGGTGCAGGACGGCGCGGTGTTGGCGAACGACCTGGTCTACGTCCAGGGCAATGGCCAGCCCGGGCCCCGGTACTATCCGCAGGCGGCGGTGCTACGCTGGGAGTCGATCTCGGAGCCGGGGCGCTACGAGGTGACGCTGCGGGCCCGGACCGGGAAGCACGGCGCCAGCACCCTGGTGCTGCAGGCTTGGGTCGACAGTGCCGACGGCGGCATGCGATACCCGACGGGCTACGGTGTGATTCCTGTGCCAACCGCAGTGCTGCCGATGAGCGGCTACATGTTCGAGACCCCCGGGCGCTGGCAGACCTTCTCACTGGCGTTTGATGTCGAGAGCGGCAAGCCGACGAATGTCGGCCTGGTATACGTCGGTGATAAAACCTGCGAGGCCGGCACTGTGGAGGTCGAGCAATCCTCGGTGAAGCTCGAGAAGCTGGACCTGCCGGTGTCGATAAGCTGGGCCCGTCCGGTCAAGCTTCGCTACAAGCATGCCGAAAGCGGCACCTTGGAGTTTCGCCTGACGAATGCCACCGACCAGCCGCAAACGGTTGGCCTGCGGCCGGTCGTGATCACCGACACGGATCAGACAATTCCTGGCCCGGCACAGACCTTCGCGGTACCCGCGTCGGCCACTGTCAGCGGCACCGTGCCGTTTGCTGTTCCCGCCGCCGACGGCGGTTACGAGGCCGTCGGTGAATTGACCGTGGATGGGAAGGTGATCGATCGACGTGGTGACGTGTTCGCGGTTGCCGACAGCCCGTTCCGGTGCATGATCCAGGGGAGCGGCGTGCTGCGGATTCCGTACTTTCTATCGGGTTCCCATCACCTGGGTCTGGAGGGATTCAAAAAGACCGTGCTGGGCAATTGGGACCAGTATGTGAAGGATTGCACGCTGGCTATCGAATCCTCGCGTCGTGCTTATCTGACGTACGACGAATTCTTCGCGTGGGCCCGCGAGGATGCGACCCGCTTGACGGAAGACACCGACGAACCATACCTCAGCGGGCAGACCTTTTACGTCCTCTCGCGCCGGCAGATTCTACTGGTGAATGGCCTGATGAAAGCACACGGCATCGCGCCGGTAGCCTATACCAATGCCATCCCCTTCGGCTGGCCGGGTTTCGAGGTGGCCCGTCGCCGGCCCGAATGGATGAAGAAGGCGATGTTCAACACGGCCGTCATGGAGAAGTACTTCAATGGCGAGACGGTAAGCGGCAATGTCTATCCCGCCATCGAGATGCACTTCGACACACCGTCACCCGTCGACGGCAAGACCTATCTGCAGTTCCATACCGAGCAGCTGGTGGCGAGCGTCGGGCAGTACGGATGGGAAGCGTACCGCTACGACGCCGGTCCGCTCAGCCCTGAGCACTTCCCGATTACGAAACGGGCACTGGCCGCCATCGATCCGCCGGTGGGAATCGGTAATAACCTGGGCATCAACTGCCTGGGCACGCAACCCAGTGACGATTGGGAGACATACTGCCGGGACGACTCGCTGATGATGGAGGAGAACCTCGCACAGGCTTTTCACAGCCCGACAAACCCGCACCGGCGCTGGCTGGATTTTATCGTCTACCTTCGACACAGCTCGGATCTGGCGCGCTCGCACGGCGCCCAGCATACCTTTATCAACAACGGCGGCAACTGGTATTCCACCGCCCTAGGCTACGTCGTGGGCGGGCATCCATGGACGTTCCACAAGAGCCCCTTCGGCGATTGCGAACGGTTCATGATCCAGTACGGCTCGTATTTCTGGGACATCCGCACGCAGAAGCTGGCTGATCCCGGCGGTGTTGTGTCGGTTAAAAGCCGGCGACCGCTGTGGTGGAAGCCGCTGGTCAGTGAACGGGTGCTCGATGAGACGCATCGGCAGGTGATCGTGCCGTTGTTCAATCCCCCGGCGGAAGAGGAAGTCGTCGGCGTTACGACGGTTGGACCGGCAGAGGGTGTGAAGGTCATGTTTCAGCCGCGGAAGGACGAGCAGGTGACCGCTTGGCTGGTCGGGCCGGAACCGGTATCGCATCGCCGGCAATTGGCGACTGAGCCGTTACGTGACCGCCGCCTGGGGGTGGTCGTGCCGCGTTTCTGGGGCTGGACGAACATCGTCTTTGATTGCCGGGAAGACCAGAGCGGGGACAGTGTGCCCCGGACAGACTGATGGGCAAATACAGTTGCTTGCAAGTCGGTTTGTTGTTGATTTGTCTGTTCCCCGGTGCGGACGCACAGGAGCCGGATGGCCCGGCAACGATTTACAACCAGAAACACGAGGCGGTGCTGGTTGACGGAGGGTCGCCGGAGAAGGACAAGAGCCGGCTGGTCAAGGATGCCGAGGCGCGTACGGGTTGGGCCTTGCTGGCGGACCCCGCCGCCACGCCCGGCGAAGGCTACATGTGGTATGAGTATACGTATATGCAGGGGCCCGGCAGGCTGCGTGGAAACTTCCGGTTGAAGGTGGACGACAATACGAACCCCGCCGTCGTGGCGATGATCCGCGGCAACATCGGCAACAGCGAGCTGAAGACATTCGAGGATCGCTACGAGAAAGTGTCGCTGAAGGGCACCGATTTCGCCAAGCCGAATACCTACCAGGAATTCAGCATCGAGTTCCTCAAGGGCGAGCAGGGTTTCGGTGATTGGGGATTGGAGGCGACGGGCGCGACAAAAGTCTGGTTTGACGGAATTACCGTCGAGCAACTGTCGCGATTCAGCACCCGTCAACTGCTGCCGTTGATCGAGCAGCCGGTCAGGCCCGACGGCTTGAAGCTGGCAACAGACAAGCTTCGCATCCACGAGACGTACGGTCTGTTCATGCAGCACTGGGGCGTCGACAAAGCAGTCGGCACGCTGGGTGGAGAACGCACGCAGTCCCATCTCAACGTCCATCCGCAGTCGACTCGACTCGACGGTTTCCCGACGACGTGGGAAGCATTGTACCGGCACCAGGTGATTGTCCTGAACAATGTCCCCGCGAAAGCCGTGACGATTGTCGGCACGACGATGCTCAAGCAATATGTGCAGGATGGCGGCACCGTCGTCATCATGGGCGACACCCACGGGATCAGTCACGGGGGGTGGGCGCGCTCGGTGCTCGGTGCGCTGCTGCCGGTCACGCCAGGCGCGCCGGTCCGCGCAGGTGAGCCGATTTATCTGATGCCGCGGCAGGGCAAGCCAACCGAATTCGACTGGTCCCAAAAGCCGTACACGCTCTATTCCCACTACGCTGAGGTCCGGCCGGGGGCGCGGGTATTGTTGGCGGCGGGAACGGCCCCGTTGATCGTCGAGCGGCGAGTCGGCAAGGGCCGCATCATCGTGCTGCTGATGTCGGTGCTGGGCGAGGTCGATGCGGATATGCCGGGGACCCCGTTCTGGCAATGGGGGGATTGGCCCGAGTTGATAGCCAAGCTGCTGCTGTCTCACAACAGGTGACATCCATCACTCACCTGTTCGTTCGTTTGCTTTCTATGGGCTTGATTTGTTTGCCAGCCGCGATGCGGTGCAACGTCGTAAATTGGCTCGTGTTGCGATGGATACCGGCGTCTTCCCTCTATAACCGGACAAATATCACACATTGTTCTACGGGGGGGGATTGCTTGTTCTTTCGGGGTGTCTCGGTTAAGGTAAAAAAAACATGGTTTTCCCGATGCATCGCTTATTTTTTCGCATCGACAGTGTGCTATAAATTCCATGAGAACTGTCGCCTGGCGAAACGACTTTTTGCAATGACCTGACTTTTTTTCCGAAGCGTCAAGCAGCACTGTAACAGTGTGCCAAGGTGACTGAATGATGCCTGAAAAGTTGTATCAAACACTACGAAAAATCAGGTGTAAACGATCTGTTCTGATCGATTCCTCCGACCCTGTGGCCAATCTCAAGGCAAGCAGGCCCAGGGGGGGTGCCCGTTTTACCCTTATCGAGCTGCTGGTCGTGATTGCCATCATTGCGATCCTGGCGTCCATGCTGCTGCCGGCATTGTCCAGGGCAAAGGAGATGGGACGGCGGGCAATCTGCCTCAGCAACCTGAAACAGATTGGCCTGGGCCTGGTGATGTATGCGGACGATTCCAATGACGATTTGCCGTATAACCTGGTATCCTATCGCTGGGAAACAGAGATGATGTGGTTCGTCAAGGATGCACCACTGAACCATTTAAGTGAGTGGCATCCTTTGGGATTGCTCTATCATGCGGAATACGTCTCGGACATGAGAGTCTTTGTTTGCCCTTCAAATGAGGCTGAGCTCCCGGGTGAGTATGACCCCGAAACAATGATATCTGAGGTTGGAGACTCGGCCAGTGGCGGGATGGTTTGGTCAACTTTTGCTTTGAATATAAGGGGCCGCAAGGGGCCACATGACTATACAACGCCCGACGATGGCTATGGTATACTGGAGCAGGGGCCTTATGGGCTTTTGGGGGGCAAAGCGAAGTTTTCCAGGTGTGCCGCCGAGAAGTTTATTTGTGCTTCTGACGGTGTTGGCACGCCCCGGAGCAAACCTCCCGGGAACCATGCTTCCCATACATCGGGCGGTGACCTTCCAGCAGGTTTTCAGATACTTTTCTTTGACGGCTCGGTGCGTTGGGTAGGTGACGCGTACCATGAACTGGCCTGGGATCCGGCCTTTAATGTATTTGGAAACTATGCTGATTGGCATCAATTCTGGACGTATACCGAAGATACCTTGCCGGACTAATACAGGCAACATGAAGTGCTGCCGATAGCCACATGACAATCCGTTCGGGAAAGGATGTGGGCGAGCCATCAAAATTGCAGGACTTGGCAACACCGGCTGGCGACACGCGGCGGCACTGCAGGACGACACTGTGGGTATTCCTGGCGGCGCTCCTGGCGCGCACGGTCTATTTTTCCCAATTCGCCACGTCCCCGCTGCTAACGGATTTCGGGGTTGACAGCCGATACTATCTGACCTGGGCAAGCCGGATCGCGACCGGCAGCTGGCTCGGCAGTGAAGTCTTCGAGCAAGGCCCGCTCTACGCTTATTTTCTCGGCATTGGTTCCACACTCATCGGTATGCAGGTGCCGCTGGTTCTGCTTGGCCAGATGCTGACAGGCGCCCTTACCTGTGTGCTAATTTTCCTCTGCTGCCGCCGTCTGTTCGATGGCCGAACCGCCGCTGTCGCCGGGTTCGCCGCGGCCCTGTACGGCCCGTTTATATTTTACGAATGCACGATCATGAAGACCTTCCTTTCCCCGTTGGCGGTGATCGCGGTTTTGTATGCAGCACTGCGCAGCCGCGACGGCAAGCCGTTGCTGTGGCCGTTGCTGTGCGGGCTGTTCATCGGCCTGGCATGTCTGGTCAGAGAGAGTCATTTGCTGATGGTCGTGCCGGTCATCCTGTGGGTGTGGACGGGACGGACGGATACACCTGTTCGGCGGCGCCGGAAGCTGGTGCAGACGGCAGTAGTCCTGGCTGGTATCACGTTCTGTCTCGTACCCTCGACCGTCCGCAACTGGATCGTCGGCAAGGAGTTTGTGGTCGTTACCGCCGGCGGCGGGGAGGTGTTTTACATTGCGCAGGTATCGGCAGTAGACGGATTTTATTCACCGCCGCCGTTCGTGTTACCGACCAGCGGTGTCGAGCACGCGGACTTCAGGCGTGAGGCGGAGCGGCGCACCGGGCGGTCACTGACCCGCGGGCAATCGTCGAGGTACTGGTTTGACGAGGGGGTCCGGGCGGTCCGGGCGAAACCGATTCGAGCGATCGAGCAGACTGTCCGTAAGGTGGTCCTGCTGCTGAACGACTATGAGGCTCCGGACAACTCCGATTACCACGTGACCGGCCGGTTCGTGCCGATACTCCGCTGGGGCTTGCCGACATTCGGCTGGCTGGCGGGGCTCGGGGTACTCGGGATTTTTTTATGCTGTTGCCAGTGGCGACGCTATCAACTGCTGATCGGACTGATAGCGGTGCAGGCGTTGCCGGTGATTATTTATTACGATTTCGGCAGATTCCGGCTCGGCATGCTCGCTGTGTGGATTCCCGTGAGTATATATGCGTTTTGGTGGCTGATTAACGCAACCCAACGTCTCATAGTCGACTGGCATCGACACCGGGAATCGTGGCAGCCGATCGGCAGGACTGCGGTGTTGTGGGCGATACCGATGGCCGTGACTTGCCTGGCCTTCACGTCGTTCCTGCCGCCGACCGCTGAATTCCCGACTCGCCTGCGACTCGGGCTGCTTGCCAACAAGTCCGGGGACTACGCACTGGCCGAGCGCGAGCTGCGTCAGCTGTTGCAACTCTATACTGCATATGATATGGCTGCGCCAGCGGACAGGTTGCGCCTGGCCGGGACCCATCAGGAACTGGCTAAGACCCTCTGCCGAACCGAACGTTTCCAGGAGGCCTTGAATCATCTCCGTGAGGCCCGCGAGCTTGATCTCCGCCTTGATACGCTGCATATCATCTGCAACTACCAGTTCGAAATCCTTCACGAGGCAGTGCAAGCGCGGCGTGCCGGTAAGGCGGAAGGCGAACTGCGCAAGGAGATCGACATCATTCTCGCCGAGCTCAGGAGCCACGACGAAAACTCCCTTCGGCTATGGGCGATGAGTTCGCTGTATGCCGAGTCCGCCGCCGACATGCAATTCATTGACGCGAGCCTGAACAGAAGCTGGCAGGGAGCTGACCAGGCGAATCCGCTGCAGACGGCGTACTATCGGATGGCACTGGCCGCCCTGGCGGAGTTTCGGGGCGACTCGGCAACAGCCCGGGACGAAGCGGAGCGCGCCCTGGCGCTTTGGCCGCAGCACGAGTTTCGCGCTGCCCTGGAGACGTTTACCGGGAAGAATTATCCCGGCCAATCGGAATAGTTTTTCCACTTGTCGTCGACCGTGACGCCATGTTCCGCCTCGAACTTGGCGATCTGCTTGGCGCGCTGATGTCGCTCTACCTGGGCCTCGTCACGCACCGTTTTGTAGCTCCCGTTCTGGGCCAGGCTGCGTTCCCACGGCGAGAGGTCGGTGCGGTCGGCGTCAATCTCGGTCAACCATTTCTCGCGATAGACCTCGCCGACGACGGCGACGCGCGGCAGGCGATTCTCTGAATGTGAATTGTTGCCATCGTGATAGAGCAGGTGGTGCCAGAAAAGCACGTCACCCGCTTTCCCGACGAATTCGTACGTCGGCAGTCCGTCAAGGACCGCATCTCTGAAGGGGGGATCGTTGCCGTCTGCTTCCGGCGTTTCGATCAGTTTCCGCTGGGCGATGATATGCGAGCCGGGCTTGCACATGAAATTCCCGCTGAACGGTTCGGTATCCGCCACCAACAGATAAGCGTTGAAACCGCGGTAAAGAATGGCTGGCGGCGGCGTTCCGAAGTCCTCGTGAAACGTGTCGCCGATCTTTGCCTTGGCGTTGGGATCGTACGGTTTCACCATGACAGTGTAATTGCGTACTCCATCCCACTTTCCCGGACCGCCGTGCAACTTCTCAAAGGCGGCGCGCAGCCGCGGTTGGTCAAAGATCTTTTCGAGGACCGCATTGCTCTCAAAGTTGGCGCGACCGAGGTCTTCGTAGAAGGGGAGAAAATGGACGCCGGGCTTGTCCACCGTCCACTCGTTTACCGGTCTGTCCTCGTCCAGCATCCGTCTGATCTCATCCAGCGCCTCGTCACAAAACGCCTTGTCCACCAGATTCCTGACGACGGCAACGCCGTACTTCACGAACTGCTCGGTGAAATCTAGATCGCTGTTGTCAACCTTGAAACTGATACGCTGTGCCTTCTATTAGCCCCGAACGAACGAGGTTCCCATGAAAACCCATATTGATGAGCATACCGGCCGAGAAATTCATGTATTTACCGACTTACAGCGCGGCTGCATAGTCGACTATTTCCGACTGCCCAGGCGGTTGCCCGATCACCGGATTATCGCCTTCACCGCCGCTACCAGTTCATCCGCATCCCTGAATGCCCGTGGCACGATCGCGTCGCAGCCATATAATCTCTTGTCTTCGTTCAAAATGCAAGCGGAGGACTGGCAACTGGTTCTTGTCGATCCCGACAGCGGCGACACAGAGGCCCTGGACCTGCGGTTCGACCTCGCCCTGAAGCTGCGCGAAAGCGATGGCCGCCTCTGGGTCGTGAACGGCAATAAAATCCAGCGAATCGACCTGCCCGACGGCGATCTGCAGACTGTTACTACCCTGCCACCGGACTGCCCGGGCAACCCGGTCGATATCACGTGCGACGGTCGTACTCTTCTTCTGTCTCACCACGAGGACGACCAGCCGAGGCTGCCGGCACCCGATTTCTGTGATGCCGACTGGTTTTGGAACCTGATCGAACGACCGCGAAGCGGTGTCCTCTATGCCTTCGACATTGAAACACAGGTCGCTACGATATTGCAGCAGACCGACGGCACGATGCCGATGCACGTCGACAGTTCTCCGGTCGATCCCACATTGATAAGATACTGCTGGGACGGTTCAGCGGTTTATGACCAGCGTGTCTGGGCGGCGCGTACCGATGGCAGCCGGCCGCCATGGAAAATCAGGCCGCAGGCGAACGGGGAACTCGTCGCACATGAGTTCTGGTGGCCCGACGGCGAATTGATCGCCTACAAGTTTCAGGACCGGCGGAACGATCCCACAGTGCGCGAATGCCCGTACGCCGAGTATTCTCCCTGCCCCACCCAGTTGTGCCTGGCCGATCGCGATGGCCGCGAGGTATACTGCTCCGACCCGGTGAACATGTGGCACTCGCACATTAACGTGTCGCCGAACTGCCGGTATGTCTCCGGGGAGGGCTCCCACGACCATTTGTCTGTCTATGTTGCCGCCTTCGACATCGGCTCCACTAACATCGATTTCGTGCCGCTGGCCACGATACACACACCCTACCTTGCCTTTGCCGGGAACTGCGTAAACGCCGGGTTCAGTGCCGACAGCCGCTGGCTGATTTACAATGACACGATCGATGGCACTTTGCAGGTGTGCGCCGTGGCTGTGGACCTGTAGACGAATGCATTGACATCCGGTCCGCGCCACTGCAGTCAACGCACCGCCACCGGGCTAAACCGGGTGGCAACGTGACCGTGCAGGTCCCGTGTGGTATCGACTGCCTGCACCTACCCCTGCGGCGGGATGCGCAGGAGCGTGAACGGATATAGGACCGTGCAGTAGACCGTGCCGTCGCTGGCAACGATCATGGCGAGGATGTGATGCAGCGGTGCCAAAGTGCCGCCAGGCAGCGTGTGGAAGCCGTGCGTCGAAGGTTTGCCGCTGGTGAAATCGAAGAAGTCCGGGTTCTTCACTGCCACCGGACCGAGGTCGCTCATCGTACGCTGCTGCGGATCAAACCGGATCAGGTGATGCAGAGAGCCGCTGCCGATGCCGGTCGTGTTGTCGATCTTGATCACGGAGTATACCCGACCGTCCGCAGCGATACTGAGCGAGCTGCGGGAATCCGGATTGTTGCCGATGATCCGCGGCCCCAGCGACTCGGCCTCCACCGGCTGGCCGGTGGGGCCGTCCAGGTCGATTACGAACAGGCGTGCGTCGTTCAACAACTGCAGGTACGCCGTCCTGCCGTCCTCCGCCAACCGCCAATCCGGATGTACGGCATCGTCCCCGATGACTTCGAGAAACGCGGTACCGTCGACCAGCAGCTCGTCGACAGTTGCTTCCTGAGTCTGCGGATCGTACCGCGCGACCTTGTAGTCCGCCGTGATCGCGGTGGCCCGACCTCTTTTGTCGATCAGCGTATTCGGCTGATCGCGCAGGATCGGGCCGAGTAGGCGATAGCCTTGTTCCGGCTGCTTCATGTCGTAAACCATCCAGTACTCGTGCTCGCAGGTGATGACATAGATCAGCCCACGCGCCTCGTCGGCGACGACATCGATCACGCCTTCGCCTTCTGTCGAACCGTCCGGCAGCCGGGGATCTCCTAATGGCATGGGCATACCGAGGTTTCGGGCGGTCCCGGTCTCCGGATCGTAGGTCAACACGTAACCGCCCAGGTATGTCGGTATGTTGCCCGACTCCTGTTCAGCCGCTGTTGCATAGCCCTGCTTGGTGCCGACATAGATCGTGCCGGAGGGTCCGACGAAATTGCGGGTGTGGATCTTGGACTGGGCGGCGTAGCCGGTCGGTGTCAGGGGCAGCCCCGCGACCTCATGGGCATCGATCACAATCCGCATTTTCTCTGTCTCCGGATCGAATTCGACCAGGTACGCATTGCGTCCATACGCTGCTGTACCGACGTAAATCTTCCCGTTCTTGCCTTCACACAGGCCGAAGTAGCCGGACTCTTCGGTGGTTGTCTCGGGCGGGATATGGTAGGCCTTGCCCCAGGCGTACCCGTCTTTGGCGCCCGGCACCATCGTGACTTTGACGGGTATCGTGTGGCTGGACGTGAGGATCAGGAGAAAGGCGCACAGCGCCGGGACGAATCGTGCTGGTTGGGTCATGTGGCTCATGAAGGTTTGGAAGGGAGGTTTTGGATTCCGTGTGCTTCGACGTGGCGTACCCCAGTTTTGGGATGTTGCCAAATTATTACCTGAACCTGCCATCGCTGTGCCGGGTGACGTTTTGATGGAGCAGGGAAAAGCATCTTTTTATTCCTTCGGCGACCAGAAGAAGCCGCGCCGGAACAGGCCACCGATGTCGGCGGGGTTGAGGACCCGGATGGCGATCGTGTTCTTCTGGCCCGGCTCGATCAGGTCGGTCACGTCCAGCTCAAAGGCATGGTTGTGGTACCACCAGACGCTGCTGGGCTTGTGGTGGGCGTACTTGCCGTTGATCCAGACCCATCCCTCGTCGATGGTGCCGCCGCACCAGAACTTGATCGTGCGGCCCTTGAACTTCTGGTCCACCTCCAGCGTGGCCCGGTACCAGCCGATGCCGTCGTAGTCGTGTCCGGCCTCGTCCTCGGGCGGGTCCTGCTGGTCCCAGGTGTAGTAGGTGTTCTTCGTGCCCCAGTCGCGGTCATCGAACCCCGGCTTGTGCCAGCCACCGACGATGCCCTCGTTGTGCAGGTCCCGGCGGAATGTCATCTCCAGCGGCAGCGGCGCGACCAGCTCGCCCTTTTCCCCGTTAATCTTGGCGGCGTGCGTGGCAAAGATCTTCTGGCGCCCTGCGGGAAAGTAGAATCTCTCCTGCATGGGGCCGTTCTCGATGAAGAACGGATAGATCTCGTGAAGTTGGTTCTCGAGCGCCACCATTTGACCGGCGGCGGCGGCGGCGGCGGTGTAGTCCAGGCGCATCTCTGCGGCGTTCAAATCGGCGTAGGCCATCAGGTGATCGGCGATCAGGGCGAAGGCCTCCACCCGCTCGCGCTGCACCTGGCTCGCCGGTGCCTGGCGCGCCGCCTCGACGTGCTTGAGGATGCTGCGGACGAAGTCAACGGTGTAGATGTGATTGATGAAGAAATCCTCGTGCGCCTGCATCGGCGAGTTCACCAGGACGTCCTCACACGCCTCCCACCACGCCTGGACGTGCGGACCGGCCGCGGCGCCGAAGAAGGTGTTGTAGAAGTCCGCCATCAGCGCCTCCACGTCGGTGTCGGCGTCCCAGAGAAATTTTGCCCTGGCATAGTAGCTCGTCCAGGTCGTCATAAACGCCTTGCGCCCCTCGGCCTCGTAGCCCTTGAGGCCGATTTCCCTGAGGATCGGTGCGTTGATGGCGAAGTTGGCAGTATCGCGTTCGGGCACCCAGTTGCCGATGACGAAGCCCGGGTTGTAGTCATAGATCGTGACGTGCGGCGACCGCTCGCACCAGTCCTTGAGGTTGCGCAGCGAGTCCCGGCGGCGCCAGAGCTTCGAGTCGTTGGCGTGCAGCACGTCGCAGGCGGCGGAGGTATACATGACCTTGATATTCTCGGGAATGTCGACGCCTTGCGGCACCATTTCCCGTATCGAGTAGGCCATGGTCGCGACGATCTTGTCGGGGAACTCCCGCGCCAGCCGGGCCGCGAAACTGAAAAACTCCTCGCTCTGGAAAGGGCGTTCGAAGTAGCGCGGGTACCTGAAGTTCTCACTCGCCTTCCGGCATTCCTCACAGTAGCAGAACGGCTGGCCGTCGGGCGGGCTGATGCCGAACCCGAGCTCATCGACATTGTTCATCTTCTTCTCGCCCGCGAAGGCGGCTCGCAGGCTCTTCACGCTCTCCGCGTAGAGGCCGGGGCTGGACAGACAGAGCATCGTGACCCGTGGCTGCTCCGCATGGTGGCGCTTGCCCTGTTCGTTCATCGCGAAGAATTCGGGGTTGGTCTCGAAGTACTCCAAGGGAGGGGCCAGGTAGCCGACGTATCCGTCGCCCACCATCGGATAGAACCGATGGAAATTGAAGCCGTTCTTCTCGCCCCACTCGGTATAAAGTTCCCGCTCCTTGCCCGTCATCGGCACCCAGCCCGACGGATTGACGTTGCGCACGGCGAAATCAGGGCGGGACACGACGTCAAGATCGGGCACGGTGATCGTTTTCTTCTCGGGCACGACCTCGCCCCATTCGTCGGGGAAGTACCAGCGGCAGCCTAAACGTTCGAGCAGGGCGTATGCCGCGTAGAGAGTGCCCTTGTAGTGGCCGTCGTTGTTGCCGCCGATGACGAGGTCCCGGCCAACAGTCTTGAGCGCGTACCCCTCCTCCTCGAAGATGTCCGGGCGAATCGTCGTGTCGTAGCCCGACGGGATTTTTACGCCGGCCTTTCGTGCCGCCTCGGTCTGGCCTACCAGCAGGCGGACGGGATCGCCCTCCACAGTCGCGCCTTCCTCGATAAGGGCAAGCTTGGCGCCGCTCATCTTCTCGATGTATGTCTGCAGTGCCTGCGCCGCCTTCATCGCCTTGGGCTGTTTGGCCTCGACGACGATCACCGCCTGGCTGCGGCCATTCTCGACGATTGTCAGTGGCGCCGCCTGAAGCTGCGGGAGCGCGGTCAAAGCGATCATCAAAACGACAATCGATGCGGATAGCGTCAGGGGTTTGAACATGATGATTGGGTGTTGGGGTGGACTGTGTGATTGGCCTATTGGGCGTTGTTCTCTCATTAAGAATTGAGCAGGCTGGATGGGCCGAGCCCATTCGGTTGCTATTCTTTTTGGAGGCCTATGATTCCGGCTGAATTGTCGAGTATAATAGTGCCCATTTCATCGCCTGCCTACACGTAACTTAATTTCAACAATTTGGAGAACAAAAATGCTCACGTGGTTCACAGAAGCAAGTGATCAGAATCCAGATCCCCAAAGCGGCGCCAGGATCACCCGCTTGACGAATGCGGTTTGTCACAACAACAACATCTACTGCGAGCAACCCTACTGTTCCAAAGACGGCAATCGCGTCACGATTGTCCGCCAGTCGGGGATGGATTCGTGCCGAACCACGCAGTGCATGTTGCTGGTTACGGATCTCAATACTCTCCGGAGCACGCTGGTCGAGGAATGTATCGATGATATGCCCTGCACAGCCGCATGGAGCGGATTCATCTACTATATGCGCCAGGGGCATGAGCTGGTGCGGTTGTCGCTGGACACCCTCGATAAAGAGATCATCAGCACTTCTGTCAGTTTCCCCCCGGATATGAGCATGGGTTCGGTCTCGCCGGATCAGCGTTACCTCATAGGTCAGGCGGTGCTCTCCGGCCCGACGATCGGGGTGGTGCGTATGGATCTGGAGTCGGGTGAATGGACGGTAATTTTCGAGCATCCCGAGATCACCAACACCCATCTCCAGTACAACCCGGTGAATGGGAAAGATATCCTGGTCCAACACAATCGCGGCTCGAAGATGGCCCCGGACGGGACGCTCACGAGTCCCGGCGACATCAAGCAGGGAACGACCCTCTTCGTCCTCGATGCCGAGGGCGGCAACCAGCGTTCCGTCCCCGCCGGCCAGCCGGCGACTGCCGGTATCACCGGTCATGAGTGCTTTGTTGGGGATACGGGGCGGGTAGCTTTCACTGTAGTTGCCAATGCTGACGGTTCTCTCGATTCCCGTTATCCGCAGGGGAATCTTTTCACCGCCGCGCCGGGCGATGAAAAGCCAACAGTATTTGCGACGCCCGAACATTATTTCAACCATCTCTGCGTCTCCAGGTGCGGCAGGTATTTTGTTTGCGATTCTTATCCCGATGGTTTGCCGGGCCCGGTCCCCCTGGTTGTCGGCAACCTCCAGACCGGCAAGTACGCTCTGCTCGTCGAGGATGTAACGGGGATTCTTTCGGGGGCGCAGTACACACACCCCCACGCTTATTTCACGACGGACACGCGGCATGTGATATACAACGCCAATCCCCAGGGTGTTCCCCACGTTTTTAAGGCCGAGATTCCGGACGGGTTTCTGGCGAACCTGGACTGACCCAACGTGAATGATTAATAAACTTCACCAAATCACCAGCTCAGAGACCCGCACAGGGTTGGTATCCCGAAGGGCGGCATGGGAGTATTGCTCAGGCGATAGCCGCCCGGGAACACGGTGTAGAGATACGGTCGAATACCCCAGTCAAACAAATCCGGGAAAGAGATTGACATAGGACGGCTCACCGATTACAAAAGCCCGACAGTCGCATTATTGCGAATGCATTACTGACCACAGGGAGAGAAAAACAGCATGAAGGAAGGCGCAACATCAGCGATTCCGGCGGAAGTCAAAGTAGGGCAAGCGACCATTGAACTGTTGTCCCGGCAAGACCGATTCCCTGGGTTGGGCAAGATCACAGTCAACGGTGTCACAATTCGGTCGGCAACCGTCCCGCTCAGGCCTGACATCATGACGCCGGATGGTATTCGGTACGACTCATTCCGCCTCGATGACGTGCAAGCCGACGGCGCCGATGTCGTCCTGCTGACCACCGCCTTCGGCAGGCAGGGACTGTTCGGGGAATATCGCGACGAGTACGACAGTCAGCTGGCCTGGCCGCGGGTCGAAGGCGGGCCCTTCGAGGATACCGTCGAATGGCGGCTCAAGCCCGAACAGCTTACGCTGGACGGGGTGCAGTACGACGGTTTCTCCTACGCCTTGAGCTTCCGCAGCGATCAGCGGTCGATCCACCAGATCACCATGAAGGCGACCTGGGAGCTGGGTGGGAGCGCCTCGGGGAATACGCTCCTGAGCCAGGGGCAGGTAAACCCGCCCGTGTACTATTGTGAAACGGACACCGACTTTACCACGACCTGCTGGCGGCAATTAGGGCAGGCGGGTAACCCGCACGGCGTCTCATTCCAGTTCAGTTCACGCTACAGCCCCATGCAGTGCTTCGATTTCCAGTATGGGCCCGAAGGCGCCCTGCTCGGCTACTGGCCGGAGTTCGTGGACGTGCATTCCATGATCCAAAAGAACAAAGGCGAGGATGTCGTCTTCGTGCTCGACAAGTGCCTGCAGCCCCTGGGGCGGGACCTGACGTTCCCGCGCAAATGCATCCTCCTGGCGCCGCCCCCGCCCGAGGGTGCGCAGGTGCATCTGATGCATGACCGCTGGCTGCGTGCCCTGCAGCATGCGCAGGGGGTGGTGCGCGCCGCGTTCGATGTCAACACGCCTTATCTCCTGCCCGAGTGCGGGCTGGCATACCGGCCGGAGCTTGACGACGACGGCAAGCTGCTGATATATATCGCGGGCAAACCGTATGCCCCGGAAAACGCACTGGCTGGTTGGGCGGAACACCTGCCGGCCCTCGCAGCGGCTGGTGTGCGTCGCGTGTTCCCCGAGCCGATGGGTGAATCAGATATATCGGAAAACGGCTATACGTACAAATTGCAGAGCGGGATTCACGGGGACCTGGTAACTAGCTCCACCTGCAATTGCTGGCGCTATCGAATGGCCGAATTCTGGGGCGGCTGGGCGGCGTGGGAAGCGTTCTACGCGGCGGGTAAGGCTGCCGGGCTGGAGGTTGGCCAATGGGTTGGTGGGCAGCTCTCGCCGAATGCCCCGATCTTCAAGGAGCATCCCGAGTTCATGTGTCGTGCGGTCAACACGCGCCCCCACTCGGGCGGCCCCATCATAAATGTCACCTGGGGCCTCAACTGGAACGCCGCCTGTGACTGGCTGCTGGAGTCGTTTGCGGAATGGAAAAGGCACGGACTGGACTATGTCTTCTTCGACTCGATCGGGAATTTCGCGATGATGGGCGTCGATTACCAGGCCGGGATGCAGCCCAATACCGCGGGTGTCGCCCGTTTCATCGGCGGCCTCAACAAGATGGGCGTCAAGGCGATATCCAATGAAGGAATCGGGCCCATGGGCGTCGGCCGTTTCGGCATGGCCGACAACATCACGGACAACCCCGCCGCGACGCATGCCGTAGCCGGTCAGAACGACTGGTCCTGGTGGGTCGGCCACGAGGACATGCTGGTCGGCACACTGCCGATGGTGCACATACATCCGAGCCGGACAGAGCAGCAGGTGAAGGAGCAGTGTTTTCGCGCCCTGGCCAATTACTCGCTGCTCATGCTGGGCGAACACGAAGAGGGCATGATTGACCAGTGGCCGAGCAACCTTGATGTGATGACAAGCTACTACCATACTTTCAACCAGGTCAAGTCGTTGATGGAGACCCGCCGGTTGCTGCCCGACGACCATGGGGTCGAGTGGCAGGCGGAGGCCGGTCGCGCTCTGTTCGCCTACGCGGCGTTCGATTATGAACTGCCGGACAGCGCCGGCGTCGAGCGAATTTCCGGCGAATCCGCCACACCCGAGGATGCCCGCGGGATGCTGAGAACTGAACCCTACACGATCTACCGGATCACCGGGGCACCGTCGTCGATGTGATCTGCATATCGCTGCTCGTCCAACCAACAGCGCTCTCAGAACTGTCGCGCAGTTCCATGAAGACAAGGAAGCGGGCATTTGCGAAATCCGGGTGCTGGAGGCGTAACAAGCAGAGCGGCTCTCCGTGTCCGTCCTATTTGGCGCGAACGGAGAGCCGCACTACTTTGAAGGCCGACAGAAACATCAAGGAATCGACATGAGTGATGATCAATCAAACGAATCGGGGAATCGCCGGGCTGCCGGCATTGGCTCATGGGGCACCGTGCAGTGGGATGACGGCACCGTTTCGACGGGGCGCCCGGACTTCGCGCTCGAGGGGCACGCCGATGAAGTCTACCATGAACCGCGTATCCCCGGACGGCAAACGGAGCCGGAGTACTGCGCCTTTCTCGGGCAGTCGCGGACGTTCAACCGCGCCATGCGCTGGGCCGCGACGCCCAATCGTACTGTTCTGGCGTATGAAGCCGCCGGCAATCTCGAGCTCACCGGCGAGGCACGGGTCAGCGACTGGTTCAGTGATCCGGCCAATCCGCTGCAGCATGCCGGTTGCGAACTGACGTTCGAAAAACGCTCGGCACGCCAGCGGGAAGTTGTGGCGTTGCCCGAGCTGCAGGTCAATCTCGACCAGCATCCGATTCTGAGTGTCACAGTCAGTGACGCTACCGCGCAGTGGCAGGTATGTGTGCTGATCAAGAGCCGGACTGGCCCGCCCCTGCTGGCCAGTAACTGGCACACCGAGCCCGGCTCCGTCACACTGGATCTGGCTGCCGCCATAGCAGCCAAAGGTTACGCGCTCCACTTCGCGGCGGTACATATCGTAGTGGGCCTGTGGACGGAAACGCCTGAAGCCGAAGCGTCCATCACTTTTGCCGCATCGATGGCGGGGCACGCGGCGTTGGTGCCCTGTCTGCCGGTCGTGCGAACAGCGCAGAATGTCGAAAAAACAGGCATGCCGATCTCGGCTGTTGTCATTGACGCGGACGGACAGATTGCGGATCCCCAGACGGTGCAGGTGACGGCCAGGTCAGGGGACCACTTCGCAGAGCTGATTGCGGTCGACGGTGTGTGGAGCGGGTCCTTTACGGACTTGCCGGCAGGTGAATACGAGGCGGAACTGACCGCCTCCGGTGCCATTGACGCGACGAGCGTCCTCGTGCTTCGGGTGACAGACGGCATTTTCCTGAGCTATGAATCGGACGCTCACAGCCTGGTCCGGGACGGCAAGGTGCAGGGGCCGCTCAGCGGCTCTGCCGCGGACATGGCATTTGTCCGTGACATCGGCACGCCGGAAGAAACACTGGTGCAGGGACAGGCGGAGCTGGACGCTAATCCGGACGCTGAGCATTGGCATTACTGGGACGCGATGACCGAGGCGGAATTGACCTGGCGCTTCGAATACCTGCAGTCGTGCGGTTGGGATCTGATTCACCTGCTCGTTGGTTGGGGCATCTGGGAAAAGCTCGACGCTTGCGGGCACATCATACCCCGCGCTGCAGAGCAGCTGGCGCTGGTCATGCGGCTGGCGGCGCGCCACGGCCTCGTTCTGGAGCAGGCCGTTTCCCACTACCCATACGGCACCAGTCAGACGCAGGGAAATCAGACACCAGTGCTGCGCCAGTATCTCGAGGCGGGCTTTAAGGACGAGGACTGGACGCACCCCGGTAACGGGTCGCGGTTCGATGAACTATTTCATGGGTACCTGCAGGATTTCGCCGACATGTACCGCGACGAAACGGTGCTTTTCTGCGTCTCGACCTCTGGCGAGGGTGACATTGCCGCCGGCCCGGAGCGGGTCAACGACGCGTATCGTTTCATGCAGAAACAGATGCCGAACCACATCTACATAATCGAACCGATCCACCGCCTCTTCGATCTGCCGGACGCACACCGGGCGGCGTGGATCGTGCATGAGTGGACGGCCGGCTTCCCCGCGGGCTGCCGGACCGACGTCGCCTGGGAAGCGGAGCTGGCAGGCAGCCGCATGTACTGGATGGGTATGGAACTGAAGCCGGAACTCGATCTCGCGATTGAGCTCAAGTTCCTGCAGCTTGGAGACTACTTCATGGGCGAAGGCAGCTGGCCGTGCCCGCATCTGTATAAACGGTTTATGGGCCAGGAGGATACCTGGTGCGGTACCGAGTTCTATCGTCGTCGGCTGCGCGACAATCTTTATCTCGGACTGATCCATCGTATTCCGCTGCTGATCACCTGGGGCGAGCAACATGCCGAGGACGAACGGATTGTTTTCCGGCAGGTTCGCGACGCCGTCGACTGGTCGCAGGCGTTCCTCCAAGCACCGGTCGCGATCCGGGTCGATGGTACGAATGTCGGGAGCGGACCGGACGGTTCCGACGGTCGCCTCGTGTTGGAGAAATACGAGGCGTTCTTTTCGGCACTGCCGCTGATGACGAGTTACGTGCAACCGGGCGACCCGGAACCTGACGGTGTCACGATGCTCGATGCGACCGAATCCTATACGGCACCGACGTTGACCGACGACGCCAATAAAGCGTTCCGGATGCGGCAGCCCTTCGGCTCCTATACGGCACCGACGTTGATCGACGACGTTTTGTCATCCGGGCCGTTGCGTGTTTCAGCGGACTATCGGGCGAGCTACCTGTGGTCTGCGGACCGGCAGACGCTGATCGCCTACTTTTATAACTGCACGAACCACATCGTCCGTGACGGTCACGTCTATCTTGCCGGCAACCTCCACCGGATGCCGGAGCCGGCTGCATGCACGATCGACCTGCAGAACTTCCCGGCGCAACCGCTGCTGTGCCAGGTCTTTTCGCTGAATGAAAAATGCTGTGTGCGAACCGAAACTATCCACGGGTCGAGCGTCATCGACATGCCGGAATCAGACGATGACTACCTGGTGCTGGTGTCGCCCACGGAAGCATAGCTTGATTCCTCGCGGCACCTGAAAAGCATCAATCCAGATACCGTTCCCATGGGATGTCTCCAGGTCGATGCCCGACACACTTTTCGTCAATCATGCCGCGCCCATCGAGTATTTTCAAGAAATGCAGACGCCGCACGGCGTTACCGCCCGTCGCAGGAACATCGGGATTGCGGGCTCGACGCGCCTGTGTCGCTGCTCATGACAGCCAGCGCCCAGCTCGAGAAAAAGTCCATTTCGCGATCATCGTGCTGTTCGAAGGAGACAATCGGCGCTGGAGCCTTTGAACCCATCCGTCGATGGCGTACGTTTACTCATGTTTACCTTTGCATTCATCACTGACCCGCAGATCGGCATGGCGAGCTCGAACGAGCTGGAAACCGATGACTCCGCCCGGACACGGCTGGACAGAGCCGTTGATTTTGTCAATGCCACCGATGATGTCGACTTCGTTATTTTCGGCGGCGACCACGTCAATCATGGCGAGTCTGTCGAGCAGCGTGATGTTTTCCTGGCCGGTGCCGCGCGTTTGAAGGTGCCGTGGTACGGTGTGTCGGGGAACCACGACCAACACGAGGTCTACCTGACGCACGAGGCGACGCCGAACCGGTTCACGTTAAACCACAAGGGCTGTTTTTTTGTCGGCTTCAACGCTACAGCATTGCGCGGTGATCTTGAGGCAGCGGCGCAGGCGGAGGAATGGGCGTATCTGCGTGAGACGATGGCGGCGGCACCGACTGACGCGACTCATCGTTTCGTGATTATGCACTGGCCGCTGTTCATACAGCATCCGGACGAGGAAGAATGTTACTGGAATATGCCAAACCGTCATCAACTGGTGCAGTTTTTTAAGGAGAGCAAAATCACCTGTGTTCTCTCCGGTCACTGGCATCAGGATATCGATGTTACCTGGCAGGGCATCCCCCTGATCACCAGCATCGGAACGTGCCGCCAACTGCAGTACCCCGAGGAAACTGCATTCAAGCTGGTTGCCGTTTTCGACGACGGTTTTTCTGTGCGTCGCGTGTCCGTAGAAACAATGGCGTGACTGTCCAACGTGAAACAGTGCCATCGACTTTTCCCGAGGCGCTTGTGAAAAAACGACTGAAGCAGCAGTTCTGTGCCGGTGAATTCGAGACGGCTACAAGATGCTGCTCGTGGACGGTGACGAATGGATGCTGCATGCCGCGTGCAAGACTGTGTTCGAGTGTTGTAAGCAGTCGATAGCCTCGTTGAAAAATTGAAACATGCGAAAAGTCAAAACACTTTACGTGCCAGAGTTGTACTGCGATCCGTTCTGGCAGGAAAATATAATCGAGCAGGTGGGTGATCGTCACGACCTGTCGGTATATGACGCATCCAAGCCGGTCGCACCCCAGTTCGCCGGGGTCGAGGTCGTGGTCGACAGCGGTGGACACGGCACGCGCGAGATGATGGACGCGGCCGGAGACTGCAAGCTGTGGCAGATCGTCTCAAACGGTGTCGACCACTGCGATACCGAATACATGCGGCACAAGGGCTTCATGATGACCTACTGCCCGGGGGTCCACAGCAGTGTGTCGCTGGCAGAGTGCGCCATGATGTTCATGCTGTTGCTCGCCCGCACATTCAACAAATGCCAGGAATATTTTCAGGATCGTAAGTTGTATGCGCCCATGGTCGGTGATGTGGCGGGAAAAACCGTTCTCATTGTAGGGTTCGGGGCCAGCGGACAGGCATTGGCAAGGCGGGCAAAAGCCTTTGACATGCGGGTTTTGGGAATCGACGTTCGCCGGATCGACCAGGACGTTATCGATGAGATCGGTCCTGACTTGATGGGGACAACTGATGACGACCTGGATCGCCTGCTCCCCGAGTGTGACTACCTCTCGCTGCATTTACATTTGCACGAGAAAACGCGACACATCATCGATGCCGTCCGGCTCGGCCTGATGAAGAAGACGGCCTGTTTCGTGAACGTTGCCCGCGGGGCACTCGTGGACGAGAAAGCCCTGCACGATGCACTTCTGAACGGCCGCCTTGCCGGCGCCGGTATCGATGTGCATGACCCGGAACCTTCGGACCCGAACCTGCCGGTCTACCAGTTGCCGAATGTGTATGTGTCGCCTCACGTCGCCGGTGAAACCTTTGGCACGGCCGTGAACAGGCACGCGTCCATGGTCGAGAACATCGATCGGTTTGCAGGGGGGCGTGAGATCCTGAATCGAATCGATGAGCAGTTGCCGGTTTGATCTATTGAATGGAAGCCATTTCCATGAGCGGACATCAAGACCTGCGTGATGTCCTCGTCATTCTCTGCGACCAGTTGCGTTGCGATTTCCTGTCGCTGTATGACTGCCGGGCCATTCCAACACCGAATCTGGACCGGCTCTATCGCGAGTGTGTGGTCTTTGATCGGGCCCGCGTCGGCATGATGGCTGGATCGTATCAGACACAACACTGTGATCAAATCAGGAACGCAGAAATGCCACCGACTACTCCAGCCCGGATGCGTGACAGGTCTCCAGGATTTCGTCCGTAATCCGGCTGTTTCAAAGTGCGAGAGGAAAGCAGTAAACGGCAACCGTGCAGGTCTGCCGGACTAAAGCATGCCGTTGCCGCATGATTTTTAGATTGCCGGGTCTGATCAATTGAATTCCGCTTGGTCGCCATTAGTGTTTGCTGGAAAACATACCTCTATTGCAGCGTGTCCAAATGACGCCCATTGTTGGGGTGAATTTCTACGTATTCCAGGCAGCCCAAGTTTACTGCGAAAGGAGCAATCCATGAGCAAGATGAAGGGGTCCGCAGTTTCCCTTGCCCAGTTCCTGTGTGACGAGGCGCCGTACGACTGTCTAGACGATATTGGCCGGTGGGCTGCTGGGCTGGGATACAAGGGCGTCCAGCTCCCCGGGAGGGACGGCGGGGTGATCTATATCGGTCAGGCAGCCGGCTCCAGGACCTGCTGCGAAGAGTATCAGAGAAACCCGGCAGCAATGGGGCTGGAAGCCACGGATATTTCGCTCGATCGGCGAAGGTCAGGTGGATTTCCGGCGCGTGTTCACGCGATGTCACATTCGATGACTTTGCCGGCGGTGACAACGACCACGACAGCAATTGCGAAATCCTCGGCTTGGGCTCAACGCACTCATTAGGACAAGGAGAACAACAGCATGGACTCATGGCAACGCAAATTGAGAATGGGTATGGTCGGTGGCGGCGAAGGGGCGTTTATCGGCGGGGTACACCGTTTGGTGGCGGCGATGGACGGGCAGATCGAAATGGTCGCGGGCTGTTTCTCGCGTGATTTCGACAACACCAAGCGGACGGGCGCGGCGCTCTATCTGGACCCGAAACGATGCTACGCTACCTATCAGGAAATGGCCGCTGCCGAAGCAGCGCTGCCGCTCGGCGAACGCATCGACTTCGTCAGTATCGTCACCCCGAACAATCTCCATTTCGATATCGCCAAGACCTTCCTTGACGCGGGTCTGCACGTCGTCTGCGACAAGCCGATGACGTTCAGCCTCGATGAAGCAAAGGACCTGGCGCAGCTCGTCGAGCAGAGTGGCCTGGTGTTTGGACTCACCCACAACTACACTGGCCACCCGATGGTTCGTCATGCGCGGCATTTGTTTCAGTCCGGGCAGATGGGCCCCGTGCGTAAAGTGATTGTCGAGTACCTGCAGGATTTCCTGATGGTGCCGCACGAGAAACTGGGCCAAAAACAGGCGGCTTGGCGCGTCGATCCAACGCAGTCCGGCGCCGGTGGCACGCTGGGAGACGTCGGCACCCACTGCGTCAATCTGCTCGAATACGTCACCGGTGACCCGATTACCGAAATGTGCGCCGACAAAAGTACGTTTCTTCCCGACCGCGTGCTGGACGAGGATGTCAATGCACTCCTGCGTTTCAAGGGCGGCGGCAAGGGGGTGCTGTCGATCAGCCAGGTGGCGACGGGCGAAGAGAACGGCTTGATCCTGCGTGTGTACGGCTCCGAAGGCGCCATCCGCTGGGCCCAGGAGAACCCGAACTACCTTGACCTGTACAAGTACGGGGAGCCGCGCCAGACGCTGGCCCGTGGTCAGGGCTACTTGTCGGAGCCCGCAGTCGATTGCAGCCGCATCCCGAGCGGGCACCCGGAGGGCTACTTGGAAGCGTTTGCCACAATCTACTGCGGCATTGCCGAGGCGATCCGCTGTCACCTCGACGGCGAGCCAATGAAGACAGAGGCATACAACTTTCCTACCGTCTACGACGGCGTGCGTGGCATGCAGTTCATCCATGGCGCCGTGACCTCGGCTGCCGACGGCGCCTCCTGGGTTGAGATGTGAATGGAATAGCATCACCCGTTCCATGGCGGCGGCGCTATTGACTTTGCCGGGCCGAGTGCCGCAGCACTGAGGGGCCCCGGAGTGGAGACCCGCCCGATCAGGGCGATGTTGCGGAAACGCTGAACAGTACGCCGCGAACTCCGGCGGCAGTTCATTGTTGAATTCAAACAAACGAAATTGCAGAAAAAACAGACGATCAGAGGAATCCCATGCACGAGCTCGAACTGAAGAAGGACGATCCGTCGCGCATCGCAGTGCTGCTGGATGCGTGCCCGGCAGGGTCGCTCACCGTCAGTGTGATTCGGCCCGCCAACAACCTGGTGCAGCACCACTGCGAAGCGGGCCGCGTCGAAAGCCATGGTGCCGGTGTTCGCGTGCATTTTCACTGTGACGACGAACAGGTCGAGGTATGCCTGGACATGAGCGCGAGTGAGGCCGGGCTCACAGGAAAGTTCCGGGCCTCGGGACGGGGACATTGCATGATCCGTCTCGTCTGGACCTTGCCCGAGGACGAGGACGGCTTCGCGTTCGTCCCGGCGTTCATGTACGGCAACAACCGTGGCGGCAACAGTCCGGACGCCACCTATCCACAGCTGGTTGACGATGGCGAGTACGTGCCGTCAAAGCCATGGCGGGCGGACGAATGGCTGGTGCGCGCCGACCGGTCGAGTCACGGTACAACGTCGGTGATCACCGGCAGCCGGGTCTACGCCATGGGCGGCAGGGATGTCAGTATTCACGCCGGCGGCGGTGTCGCGGAGAAGAACGGCATCGGCATCAACGCGGCGCGGCCGCGGCGCCTGACGTTTTCGCTCGGGTTCATGAACGCGCCCTTTGTTTACTCCTGCCTGGCGGGCCGCAATTTCGTGAGCCGGCCGGAAGGTTGTGTCGACCTTGACCGGGCGCCGGTCGAGTCCGACTTTTTCCTGTTCTGTTTCACACACGATGCCCGGCACCGGGCCGCCGGCCGGCTGCTGCGTGAGGCCTATGCGTTCCTGCACGATGAGGTCGGGGATGCCGGTTCGGTCGCCGATGCCGTACCGGCCATCGCCCAGGCCCTGGTCGACGAAGCCTACAACCCGGCCGGGGTGAATTTCGACACCACAATCTTAAAAAACACGACCCGTATACGCGAGAAAGTCGACAACAACTTCCTGACCGGTTGGTGCGGCGGCACAATGGCGGCCTATCCCCTGCTGGTGGCCGGCCGGCAACTGGGAAACGAACAGTGGATGTCCTGTGCCCGCGGCGTACTTTCAAATATTGCGGAGAACGCGATCTCGGCGCGAAGCACGCTGTTTTTTGAAAACTACAATTCGACCGAAAAACAGTGGAACACCCGCGGCTGGTGGTATCCCTGCCTGGAGAACCCGGGGCATTCCGGGTACGTGAACGGTCAGGCCTGTCATTATCTCCTGCTCGCCTACCAACTCGAAAAGGACGCCGGGATCGATCAGCCGGCCTGGCGTGCCGCGGCCAATCGCGTACTGGATCACGTCGTCGACACGCAGACCGCGGCCGGCGGCTTCGGTTACACCTACAGTGAGGACGACGGCAGCATCCTCGACAGCGACGGTTTCAGCGGCTGCTGGTTCACCCCCGCCCTGGCAACGTTGTACGGGATCACCGGGGATAATAAGTACCTCGAAGCCGCCACCGCAGCCATGGACTTTTACCGCCTGCATGTCGAGGCATTCGATGCCAGCGGCGGCCCGCACGACATTTACAAGAGCCCCGACGAGGAAGGGATTCTCGCCTGGATCAACGCGGCCCGTATCATGCACGAGCAAACCGGCGACGAGCGTTTTTTGCAGGACCTGCAGACCGGCCTGGACTACGAGTTTTCGTGGAAATTCGCCTACAACGTTGTCAACGAGGTCGAGCCGCTCAAGTCTCTGAACTGGTGTTCCACGGGCGGCTCCGTGACTTCGGTCAACAATTCCCATATCCACCCCATGGGCACTGCGGTTGCAGCGAGCATCCTGTACGCTGTCCGGCATACCGCAGATCCGTATCTCGCTTCACGCCTGATCGATACGATCCGCTGGAGCCTCACGGTCTATCTGCGCGACGAGAAGCACTATGGCTGGGGTAGGCGCGGGCTCATCAACGAACGGTTCTGCTACACAGACGCGTTGCTGGTGGAGCGCTTTGACGACGGCTCGCCCGCGTCAACCTGGTTCTGCGGCCACTGCTGGGCGTCCGCCTCCGTGTTGGAAGGACTGGCCGGTGCCATCCTCGATTCCGAGCGCGAAGATCGGCAAACGGTGCTGGGCGGGTGAAGCTTGATCCTCTGCGTTCAGCACATAGGCTTCCATGCAACATGCAAGAAGAAAAATCGAGGGAAACCCCGTGCCATTGACTGACTCTGAACAGATTGACGGTCGCCGCCCGCTGAGGCCGGTGAGATTCGAGGATGTCCGCCTGCACGACAATTTCTGGGCGCCGTGGCTGAAGCGCGTTCGCGAGGTGTATTTGCCGCATCTTCTCGAGACCTCCCAGCCGCTGATAGGGGACTTCGAGTATTTGGCCGGAATGCTTGAGGTGGAAGGCGAGTACACGCCCAGCACCGACCAGCATCTGTGGTCGGACATGTTCCTGCACAACACGCTGGAAGCCATGGCCGCGGGCCTGGCCCTGGCGCCGGATGCCGAGCTCGAGGCGGAATTGGACCGACGCATCGACGTGGTGGCCAAAGCCCAGGAAAGCGACGGGTACCTGCAGAGCTTCCACCAGGTGCGTGAGACGCCACACTGGAGCGGTATCGACAACCATGAACTGTTCGTGGCCGGCCATCTCATGGAAGCCGCCGCAACCTACTATCGGTTGAGTGGAAAGCACGCGCTGCTCGACGTCGCCCGGCGGGTGGCCGACCACATTGAGGATGTTTTTCGCAGCGGCAAAGTGCCTTTCGACAGGGCCGGGCATCCGGGCGTCGAAATGGCGCTGGCCAAGTTGTACGATGTCACCGGCGAGAGCGCATACCTGGAGCGGGCACGGGCACTGGTCGAATACGCCCGCCATGCCGAACACATCGACGAGGCCCAGGGCCATGGCCACGCGGTGCGCGCGACGAATTTCTTCGCAGGGATGATCGATGTGGCAATTCGCACCGCAGACAAAGAGCTGCTGGCGACCGGTGACCGGGTCTGGCGCGATATGGTGAATCGCAAGATGTACGTCAATGGCGGACTCGGCGAAGTGTGCACCACAGAAGGGTTTGACAACCCATATGATCTCTCCGAAAAGAAGAGCAACTGTGAGATGTGTGCGACGCTCGGCAACATTTTCATGAGCTATCGATTGCTCCTCGCACAGCCCGACACGCGCTACGCCGATATCATGGAGCTGGCCCTCTATAATGGATTCCTCGGCTCCGGCGGCCTGGTAGGCGATGGTACTTTCTATTCCGTCGCACTCTTCAGCCGCGGCCACACGCATCGCGACCCGCGCATCTGGTGTTGTCCGCCGAATTGGGTCCGCTGCATGCTCGAGGTGAGCGAATGGATGTATGCCGTATCTGATGATGCGATCTATGTGAATCTCTTCGCCGGCAGTACGGCTCGGATCGAACTGTCGGGACAGGAGATCGAGCTGACGCAGGTTACTGACTACCCGTGGGAGTCGCGTGTCAGGTTCGAGATCAAGATGCCGCAGCCGACGGAGTTCGCGCTCATGCTCCGTGTGCCCGGATGGAGCAAAACGTTCACGATCGCAGTCAACGGTGAGCGGTCGAACGCCTCGCAGGAGCCGGATGGCTATGTAATGCTCAGGCGCCAGTGGCAGACCGGCGATGCAGTCGACCTGGACCTGTCAATGGCGACGGAGCGCCTGGAAGCCAACCCGCAGATCAAGACTTCCCCCGGCTGTGTCGCTTTGCAGAGAGGGCCGCTGCTTTATTGCTTCGAGGCGACCGACAACGGCGGCAAGGTCACGGACCTGGCGCTGCCGCGCGACGCCGAGCTCAAAGAGTCTTTCGAGAAAGATCTCCTCGGCGGCGTGGTGACGGTAACTGCTGCCGGACGCCGGCGCGCCCCGACGCTGTGGCGGGACGAGCTCTACCGGCCGGTAGAACCGGAAACGGAGACGCTGCTCAAAGCGATACCCTTTTATGCCAAGGACAATCGTGAAGCCGGGGAGATGCTGGTCTGGATGCCGGAGACAACACTTGTCGCCGAGGACCCGGTCGAGCCCACGGCGGCAATGGGTGCGGCGCTTACTGCGTCCACTGCCGGTGAAGGATCGTCGATCGAGGCGGTCAACGACGGTCTCTTTCCGTCCAGCCCGGCGCGCTGGAGTGGGATGGCCTGGTTCAACTGGGCACATCGGACCGGTACGGAAGAATGGTTGTGCCTGACTTTGGAGAAGGCGTTGGCGGTGTTCGCACTCGAGGTGTACTGGGTGGACCAGTCATACTCCGGCACTGTCTGGGCGCCGAAGTCCTGGCGGGTCGAATACCTCGATGCGAAGGAGAATTGGCGGCCGGTCGTCAGCCCGTCCGGTTACACCACCGACACGGTGTGGTTCAGCCGGGTCAATTTCGAACCGGTAACCACGACAGCACTCAGGGTTGTCGCGCAGCTCAAGGAAGGCAAGGAGGGCGGCATCTATGAGATCAGGGTGTTGGAGACGTAAGGTCGGAAGCGTGCAAGCGTGAAACAATGGAACAATGAAAAATCGCCCGCAATGCTGCGAACACCACATCGCTTTGTCAGTTATTGATGTTGAGGCGATGGATAACGCTTGCCGCGTTATCCTTGTCGTAGACCTTTCTCACCTTTAACCGGTAGAACCAACCATCCAATGACCTATATAGCCGCGATCGATGCCGGGGCGTCCGAGGTAAAAGCCTGCCTCTTTGACACGGACGGGAACGAAATCGCCTCCGCGTCACGCGATTGCCCAAGTGATTCGCCGGCTGCCGGCTGGGCTCAGTGTTCGGCCGAAGTGCTGACCCGGTGGCCGTTGGAAATTCTCAAGGAAACGATCGACAGCAGTGGCGTCCCTGTGGGCGAGGTCAAAGTGATCGCTGTGACCGGCTCGCGGGCCACGGTTGTTCCGTTCGGCGCCGACGGGCAAGCCGTCGGGCCCGTCATTTTCTGGTACGACCGGCGCGCCACCGATGCGGCCGAACGGATCAAGGAAGAAGTCGGCCAGGATGATTTCTTCAACCTGACCGGCGTGGCCCTGGATCCAACGCCGTCGATTACCAAAATCATGTGGTGGCGGGACAATCACCCCGAGATATTCGCCGCTGCCAGTGTTTATGCGTTGCCGCAGACGGCGGTTGCACATGCCTTGACTGGCGAAGGTTGGTATTGCGACGAATCGAACGGATCGTATCTGGGGTTCATGGGCCTGCACTCACGGTCCTGGGAAGACGCATTGCTCGCGGTCGCCGGTGTAACGGCCGACAAGCTTCCCCAGCTGGTGCCGCCCGGCACAATAGCCGGACCGCTGTCGGATGCGGTGACGACGTTCACCGGACTGGCCGCCGACACCCCTGTGGTTATATCAGGATCGGACAACGCCTGTTTCAAGTTGGGCGCCGGAGTCGAGGGCAAGGGGGTTGCCTGCATGTACATCGGTACCGCCGGGGTAGTTGGTGTGATCTCGGAAAAACCGATTGTTGACCGGCGCCTGAACTGCTGTCCCGCGGCCCTGCCGGATCACTGGGATGTCGATGGCCTGCTGTTGACCGCCGGTGCCGCGTATCGCTGGTTGCGGGACCTGCTGAACGGGGCAGGGCAGGGTGAGGAACTGAGCTTCAAAACGATGGACGCGATGGCCGCCCGGATACCGCCGGGCAGCGAGGGGGTGGTGGTCGTGCCGCACCTCGCCGGTGCCGGGTCGCCGCTCTGGGATCCCGACGCCTGCGGGCAGATCGTCGGTTTGCGGTTGTCACACGGTGCGGCGCACCTGGTCCGCGCGGCCATGGAAGGCGTCGTCTTTGCCCAGCGCCATGCCCTGGACGCGTTGATCGAACATGTCCCCGACATCAGCAGCCTGCAACTGACCGGCGGCGGCGCCTCCGAGCTGTGGTCGCAGATACTGGCCGACGCGACCGGCTTGCCGGTTGCCATTCCTGCCAGTCAACAATCCACTTGCCTGGGCGCCGCGATGATGGCCGGTGTCGCCGCCGGGGTCTATTCGGATCATGCCGATGCAATCCGTTCCATGACCACGACCGAACGACACATCGAACCGGACACATCAAAGAAAGCGATTTATGATGCGGCGTATCAACTCTATCTGCACGCTGTGGAGCCAGACCACGGATGAAGATGATAGACAACTGTGGCGCCGGCGCCGTAGAGTCGGGTGAAAGACAAGAGCCGTCGAGTGAAGGATTCCGCTGCCCGATATCTGTTATGAAGAACACTGTAGAATGTTGCGTGGCCTGTTGTGTGGCTGCGGTAATACGGTTAAATTGGCGTAAGCTATATTCTTGCTCGAAGGTTTTTTCCTGATCCTTTCTTTTTGGGTTTTTCGAACTGTAGACCGGGCGAAGCAAACGCCTTTTTGGGACGACTTCATATCCGTGTGGAAGCGGATATATGCCATTATATCGAGGAGATCCGGACTTGCGTATACAGCGGCACCAGCTACTGCGACAACGTCGCCGTCAACGGTTCGCCCTGACTGCCCCCTTCGACAGGCTCGGAGCTTGCTGCCGTTTCACTCTCATTGAACTCCTGGTCGTGATTGTCATCATCGCGGTCTTGATAGCCTTGCTGCTGCCGGCATTGCAGCATGCAAAGGAGAGGGGAAAGCGGGTCGTCTGCATGAACAACCTGAGGCAGATAGGCACGGGGTTGACACTGTACGCGACCGGTAATAATGATAGTTTGCCGCATAACCTCGTGGACTATTCCTGGGAGGGGCAGTTGATGTTTTTTGAAAGGTCCCCCTATAATTCCTCTATCGGTGACACGCATCCTTTGGGTAGATTGTATGAGCAAGGATACGTCAGCAGCATGGGCACATTCCTTTGCCCCTCTACCTGGATTTACAATAGGGACTGGTTCGGCCTGGAGAGGAACATCGCTGAGGCGGTAAAGGCCGCGCCGGGTTCCGGTACCGTTGGACGTGCCTTTTCAACCTATTCCCTGAATAGACGGGGGCGCAAGGATGCCACCGAGTATGACGAGAATAAAGCGGGGCCGTATGGCGGGGAGGGGGGAAGAGGCAGGTTTTCCGCGAGCATGGCCGAGGGGTATCTTGCTGTTGCTGACGGCGTCGGCTTGCCCGACAGGGGCATCCCGCCCGGACCCGCTGGTTCTCACCTGGGAGGTGATGGTTTTCCAGAGGGATACAGTATGCTTTTTTTTGACAATTCGGTGCGCTTTGTAAGGGATCAGAGCCGCAATCTCACACTCGATGGCGGTCAGTTTCATAATTACTCTGAATGGCATCCGTTCTGGGATCTCACCCAGGACACATTGCCTTGATGATCCTATGGCCGATCCGGGGCGGAGACTGTGTATCGGTCCCCCGTTCGTCGGTGAACTGCCGGCGGGTGTCTGCGTCGAACGTACCGCTGTCCTGATCACCCGGCCTGTCAATGACGGCGGCACACGATGATCGGAGCCGCGTGGGATGTTGCGTTATCCGATGTACATTCGCTCTTCCTGAACTTCAGAGGGGAGGTAGGTGACGTTTGAAGGTTTATGTGTTTTTAGTCGGGTTGGCACTGGTCAGTGCCCTGTGGGTGGACACGGCGTTTGCCACGGTGGAAGGCCTGCGCGCGGCTCAGCAGGCGGAGGCCGGCATTCGATGCCGGTGGAGCTTCGAGGGCGCGGATATGACGACCGCTCTGAAGAACAGGACCGATGATCCGGAGCGTGATCTGACGGCGCACGGTTCGGATCTCGCACTCGTTTCGGGCGCCGCCGTCAAGTCGCAGGCACTGAAACTGCCCGGTGCTTCAGCCTATGTCGGGACTCGCTTCCCCGCGCCGCCGGCCGGCACACTCGAACTGATCGTGACGCCGGCGAGCGCCACGACGCAGAACGGCATCATCATGAGAGTGCAGTGGCTGCCAGGCCCGCAACAGAACCTGTTCGGTCTTGTCGAGCATGAGAGCATCATCGCAGCCGCCGTCGGGAAGGATACAGGCCCACCGCTGATCGGCGGGGCCAGCGCGGTGCCGTTCAAAGCCGGAGACTCGTATTATGTCGTCTTGACCTATTCGTACAGCGCCGGCGACGGGCCCGGTGGCGCCGACGATGCCGTCTTCGAGATCGACGGGTATGCGAAGAACCTGACCACCAGCGGCGAGCTCGTGCACGTTGCGGATACGACCGTTGCGGCGAATGACGCCGGACTGGGCTGGGCAATGCTCGGCATGGGCCGCAGCGGCGGTGGGTACGGGGCGCCCTGGAGCGGTTGCCTGGACGAAGTGGCGTTCTACGAAACCGTGCTCAGTGCCAAGGCAATAGCCTGGCACGTTGCAGCCCTAACCGACCCGAAGCCGCCGCTCAAGCCGTTTGCCGGCAGCAAGTTCGTTGACAAAACCGCGGCGCTCGGGATCGAATGGCCGCATCCTCCGACAATTGGCCTGAATTCGAACCAGACCGCGGCCTGGGTCGATTACGATAACGACGGCTATGTCGACCTGTGCGACGGCCTGCTCTGGCGCAACGAGGGCGGTGAGGGTTTTGCGTTGCTGAACCTGAAGCAGCAGGTCGGCGGGAACGCCGCCGAAGCGGGACCGGCCATCTTTGCCGATTATGACAACGACGGCTACCTCGACCGTTTCGGCTGGCGGAGCTTCCTGAAGGTCGCGCAACTGCACCGAAACATGTTGGGCACCGGTGAGTTCGAGCTGCAGGAATTTCCAAAGCTGCCGCAGGCCTGGGCGGGGTGTTACAGCTGGGCCGACCTGAACGGCGACGGTTACGTCGACCTTTACATAGGCGGCGGCGCCAATGGTGTTGACACCGACGCAGTTGCCATGAACGATGGCGGCAAGAGGTTCACCGTGACGCCGATCGGCGGCAAGCTCTACACCCGGACCGTGACAGCTTGCGACTACGACGAGGACAACGATATGGATGTCTTCGCCACGCGCTATTGGTTTCAGCCGAACGCCCTCTTTCAGAACGACGGCAAGGGAAATCTGACCGATGTCGGTGGGCCGGCCGGTGTCCACGGGGTCGGACATACGATCAGTGGTGCCTGGGCGGACCTGGACAATGACGGGCATTTCGATTTGTTCGCCTGCAACTTCAACCACCACGACGGCCGGCGCCGGGACGATGCGATCCTTTATCGCAACCTGGGCGCCGCAGGCGGCTGGAAGTTCGAGAAGAAATTCACTTTCGACGGTGCTGACTGGCAGGAATCGTACGGCAGTTGCGCCTTGGCAGACTATGACAATGACGGGGACGTGGACATTTTTATCACCACGGTCTATGGCGGCAACCATGCCCGCCTGTACCGCAATGACGGCAACTGGAAGTTCACCAATGTGACCGGGGCAGAGGGCCTCGGCGCGATGCCTCCGACCCAGCAGGCTGCCTGGGGTGATTATAACAACGACGGCTATGTCGACCTGGTGACGGATGCCCGGGTCTTTCAGAACCAGGGCAATGTAAATCATTGGCTGAGTGTCCGCCTCGCCGGAAATGGCACGACCGTCAATAGCGCCGCGATCGGTGCCCGGGCCATGATCGAGAGGCCGGGGCTGGGCACTATGACCAGGCAAGTCGAATCGGGCGCCGCCTCGGCGAATCAGAACGACCTGCTCCTCCATTTCGGACTCGGCAGAGACGATGCCGACGTCGATCTGACAATCGTCTGGCCGGACGGCTCCAGGCAAACGGTGCAGACCGCTGTCGACCGGATTATTGCCGTGCAGCAGGCCGATTGAAACAATCTCGGAAACGAATAGACTACTACCGATGCCTAACAATATACAGATGCACGGGTTAGTGGATTGCACCCCGGGCGGGAAGGGGATCGGGAACATGACAAGCACGACCAGATTCGTTCGGACCCGGCTGCTTCATGCAGTTTTCTGCACGGCGTTGGCGATATTGACTACACCCGTGTTCGCTGCCGCAGTGACGCCGTGGAAAACCGGCGTGGGTACGCGCGACACGCAGAATGGTGCACTGCTGGCGAATGACCTGATTTTTGTGAAGGGCAACGGTCAGTCCGGCCCCAGGTATTATCCCCAGGCGGTCGTGCTGCGTTGGGACCCGATCACCGAACCGGGCCGCTACCGCGTGACGCTGCGCGCTCGTATCGAGAAGCACGGCGCCAGTACGCTGGCGTTGCAGGCCTGGGTCGACGGCGCCCATGGCGGCCTGCAGTACCCCACGGGTTACGGCGTTATGCCGGTGCCTGCAGCAGTGCTGCCGATGAGCGGCTACAACTTCGAGATCCCCGGGCAATGGCAGAGGTTCTCACTGGATTTCACCGCCGAGAGCGGCAAGCCGATGAATGTCGGCCTCGTGTACGTCGGAGAAGAAAACTGTGAGGCCGGTACGGTCGAGATCGAGAAAGCCTCCGTCAAACTCGAGAAGCTGGACCTGCCCGTGGCGATCAG
>Ga0209403_10000534_pt1 | contig 56092 bp, 43 predicted proteins | sample ArcticOcean_MG_C_8_FD_187440 | JGI IMG/M metagenome (GOLD analysis project Ga0209403, IMG submission 187440) | Marine microbial communities from western Arctic Ocean - ArcticOcean_MG_CB11_86 (SPAdes) (version 2) | ecosystem: Environmental > Aquatic > Marine > Oceanic | place: Arctic Ocean... | reverse complement strand
CGGACGTCGTGATTTCGAGCCCCATCGAGTGGGCGTCGGTCTCGAGGTCTTCGGCCGAGCGGTACTTATAGAAGCGGGCCATCGGTTGAGTTCGCAATGACAGTCGGTTGGGAAAACCGCTAGTATAGGCCTTCGATCGGAATGCTCTATCCGAAAGCCCGCCGATGCAGTTGGGACAGTTGACTCTCGAAACCGTCTCAGGCGGTCGTTTCCGGGCCGACGGCGGGACGACGTTCGGCGTGGTGCCTCGGGCCTTGTGGGCCAAGGTCTTTGCTGCGGACGACCACAACATGATCCAGCAGGCGACCAATTGCCTGTTGATTCGTGGCGGAGACGAGTTGATTTTGATCGACACGGGTTACGGGTCGCGGTTGTCCGAGTCGCAGCGTCGCCGGACGTCGTCGGAGTCGGGCGAGCCGTTGCTGGAGAGTCTTGAGTCGTTGGGTGTATTGCCCGAGCAGATCGGGACGGTGGTGTTGACTCATTTGCATTACGACCATGTCGGTGGTGCGTTGCGAGAAGACGACAGTGGTCGCGTGGTCCCGACATTTCCCAACGCGGCTCACGTGGTGCAGGCGGGCGAGTTCGAGCGAGCGACGTCGGGTCGAGACGAGTTGCGTGCGGCCTATTCGGCCGATTGGGTGACTCCGCTGGCCGATGCCGGTGTATTGGAGTTGATTGAGGGTGACGTCGAGATTCGGCCGGGGATCCGAGGGATTGTTACCGGAGGCCACACTCGGCACCACCAGGCGGTGTTGATCGAGAGCGAGGGTCAGCGGGCGTTGTACATTGCCGACCTGTGCCCGACGACTCGTCATTTGAAGAGCCTGTGGTGCATGGGATACGACGAGGAGTTGTTGGTGACGCGTCGACGAAAATCCGAGTTGTTGAATCGGGTGATAGCCGAGGGGTGGTGGGTTCTGTTCGACCACGATCCTGAAACCGCAGGGAGTCTGCTCGAGCGGGATGCTCGGGGCGAGTTCACGGTTGCACAGCCGTTGGCGTCGCTGTAAACCGAAGTCAAGTTGCGGCCTGTTCGGCACCGACGTCCGCCTGACGCTTGGAACCGGTCCGCATGCACGATGGGCCTACGAAACGGGGAGAACGACGATGAGAGGGATGCGGGGCTCTGTTGCTGTGATGGTTGTCGTGTTGGGCGTCTGCGGCTTGGTGGGTGTCGAGGCGGCTGAGGGGATCGGGCGTGTCGACGCTGGTGCTGCGGGGTTGCCGCTGTTGTTCTTCGACGATTTCGAATCGGGCCAGGCCGACCAGTGGGCGCCCGGCGATGCGAACGCCTGGAAGGTGTCAACGGCCGGAGGCAGCAAGGTCTACAGCCAGTTCCGGCATAGCCAGGTCAAGAACCCGGTCCGGTCGCCATTCAACCGCAGCCTGATCAAGGACGTCACCGTCGGCAGCTTCGCACTGGATGTGCGGTTGCAGTCGACGATCAAGGACTATCCCCATCGCGACCTGTGCCTGTTCTTCGGGTACCAGGACCCCTCGCATCTCTACTACGTTCATCTGGGCAAGAAGATGGACGCTCATGCCAACAACATCTTCATCGTCAACAACAAGCCACGGTTGAAGATTTCGAAAACGACCACTGCGGGAACCGATTGGGACGACAACTGGCATCACGCCCGAGTGGTCCGCGACGTCGACAGCGGTACGATTTCGGTCTACTTCGACGACATGACCAAGCCGGTCATGACGGCCGTCGACACGACCTTCAGTTGGGGCCAGGTCGGGTTGGGTTCGTTCGACGATACGGGGAACTTTGACGAGGTGTATCTGTTTGGCGATGTCGTGAAGCCGGGCACAGTCGGTGGGGTCAGTGGTGGCGAGATTGCGGTTATCGATAACCGGCCGCCACGAGGATTCCAGGCCGCCTTCAATGGCAAGGACCTGTCCGGATGGAAGGGGTTGATGGCCGGAGCCAACGGCAACCCGATCAAGCGAGCGGCTCTTGATCAAGCGGCCTATCGGAAGGCTCAGGCCGAGGCCGACTCGGACATGAAGGCTCACTGGCATGTGATCGACGGAGCTCTTGTCTTCGACGGCAAGGGCCGGTCGCTGTGTACTGCCAAGGACTACGGCGACTTCGAAATGCTCGTCGATTGGAAGATCAAGGAAAAGGGCGACAGTGGGATTTACCTGAGAGGCACACCGCAGGTTCAGATCTGGGATCCTGACCTGAGGAAGATCGGTTCGGGAGGATTGTTCAACAACAAGAAGAACCCGGCCAATCCCACGGTCGTCGCCGACAGGCCGGTTGGAGAATGGAACACGTTCCGGATCAAGATGGTGGGAGAGAAGGTCTGGGTTTGGCTCAACGGTGTTGCGGTCGCCGACAACGTGACGTTGGAGAACTACTGGGACCGCAATCAGCCGATCTTTTCCACCGGACAGATCGAGCTGCAGAACCACGGCAACACGCTGTACTTCAAGAACGTGTTCCTGAGAGAGATCGCGAGGGATTGATCTTCAGTCAGCATCCGATGACCACTCACGTTTTACAACTTTCTGACCTGCACTTGTTTGCCGAGCCGGACGCGGTTCTGCGTGAGGTGCCGACGCGCGAATCGCTGGTCGAAGTGCTCGAAGCGGTTCGTAAAACGGGCTTGGAGTTTGCGCGGGTCGTCGTCACCGGCGACGTCACTCACGACGAACGTCGCGAAACCTACCAGGCCGTGCACACTCTGATGTCCGAGTGGCTCGATCGATGCCACGTGCTGCCGGGCAACCACGATTGTCGGGCGTTGTTGCGTGAGGTCTTCGATGATAACGCGGGTGGGGTTGGCGAGCCGAGTGAGCCGGCCGATCCGGATTCGGAGATCTGTTTTTCAGTGTCGGTCGGCGGTTGGCGACTGATCGGGCTCGACACTCAGGTGCCGGGCAAAGTGCCCGGGCGCATAGCAGCCGGCATGCTCGACTGGTTGGCCGTGGAACTGCAGCAGCATGCCGACGAACCGACCATCCTGTTTCAGCACCATCCGCCGATTGGGGTCGGGTCGGCCTGGCTCGATCAGGTCGGCTTGCTGGACCCGGAACCGTATCGAGAGTTGATTTCGCGGTCGCCTCAGGTCCGAGCCATCAGTTGCGGCCACGTGCACCAGGAATCGGTCGGGACTCTTGGGAGGTCGGTCGTGTTGACGGTGCCGTCGACTGGAGTCCAGTTCAAGCCGCTCTCGTCGACCATCCGAGTCGACTCGATCGCACCCGGCTTCCGCATCTTCTCGCTCGATGATCCAGCCGCCACGGCCGATTCGGATTCAACCGCCTCGCCCGTCTGGTCAACCCGGGTCATCCGTCTTCCCGCGATCACTCACCCTGCCGTCGACGAATGATTCCAGTTGCCGGAGTTCTTTGGGGAGCGGGAAATGGACGTGTTCGTCTCGGACTGTGATCTCATTGATGGTTGCGTTGAATTGAGTTTTGAGGTGTTCGAGGCAATCGGCGACGACATCTTCGGGTGCGCTGGCTCCGGCGGTGACGACGACTTGGCGGACACCATCGTCCCAGCCGTCGGGCAGTTCGTTGACGGAATCGACGAGATAGGACCGCGTGGTCTGTTCGGCTCCGAGTTCGGCCAGTCTGAGGCTATTTGAGCTGTTCTGGCTTCCGAGCACGATGACGACATCGGCGTCCTGTGCGAGTTGTTTGACGGCCTGTTGCCGGTTGGTGGTGGCGTAGCAGATGTCTTCCTTGGGTGGTGACGCGATATTGGGGAAGCGTTGTTTGAGTCGTTCGATGACGGCTGCGGCTTCGTCGACCGAGAGAGTTGTTTGTGTCAGGAACGCGATTTTCTGGTCCGGTTCAAACGAGAGCGAGTCGACATCCTCGGGTGTTTCGACCAGCGTGATGCTTTGGGGGGCTTCGCCCATGGTCCCGACGACTTCGTCGTGTCCTTCGTGGCCGATCAGCACGATGTGGTAGTCATCGCGTGCGAATCGGAGTGCTTCGAGATGGACCTTGGTGACGAGCGGGCAGGTGGCATCGATCGTCTGCAGTTTTCGTTCTTTGGCGATGCTTCGGATCTCGGGCGAGACACCGTGTGCCGAGAAGAGCAGGATCGAGCCTTCGGGGACCTGTTGCATGTGGTCGACAAACGTCACGCCCTGGGCGGTGAAGCGGTCGACCACGTGTCGGTTGTGGACGATTTCGTGGAAGACGTAGATGTTGGACCCGAACATCCGGATGACTTCGTCCAAGCACTCGATCGCCATGTTGACACCGGCACAGAATCCGCGTGGACTGGCCAGGGTGACCTGCATGGTTGGTGCCTGCAGCGTGACGAGTGAGTGCATGGAGCGGCGGTGTGGTGTGGTGCGGTGTGGTGCGGTGTTTGAATTCTTGCGAATTGGGTTGCAGTGGGCTAGCGTCGGCTGACCAGTCGACGGCGGTATTCGGAGAACTTGACCACTCGGAGTGCGGCGGTCGAATTCAGGGATTCCCAGTGCCTGATGTCGTCTCGGTCCTTGCCGGTGAGTTGCCAGCGGAACTGGTGTTCGGCTCGGAGATGAAACCCTCTGGCCGAGTTGTCTCGAAGTTCCACCTTTAGCGGCAGCAATTTACGAGTTCTAAGAGCGGTATTGAGTGCGATTCGGGGAGCGGGGAACAGGGCACGGGGGTGGAGCAGGTAGTTGAGTCGTGCGGTCCAGTCGGCGTATTCGAGGTACCGTTGTCGTGCGGCGTTGAACGCGAGCCGATCGATACTGGCCGTACGGGGTGTGCGAGTGCAGCTGACGCGGTATCGAAAGCCTCGGCCGGGCAACAGTAACGTGGTGGATGCCGGGTCGAACTGTTCGCTGAAGGCGGGTTCGAGTTGTCCCAACAGCGGTACGACGGCCGCCAACGATTTCGCATCTCCCTTCTGTTTCAATTCGGCAATGTACTCGCGGGTTGCAATCTCCGCCTTCTTCAACGAGTTCTCGATTTCCTCAAAACTCACCTCAGTCGCCAATCGGCGTGGCCCGTTGACGATCACGAAGCGTCGGCGAGCCGGTTCGAAAATGGTGACTTCTCCGGCCGAGTGAATCGTGTCGTAGGCTTTGCCCGATCGGAACAGTGTCAGGCTGCGAACGACGATTTCGGGATCCGTCTTGTCGCGGGACCCGGCGATGTTGAACACCTTAGTGTAGACGCCGAATTCCTGAGCGGTCGCCGAGGCCGAGTGGATCGCGGTCTGCGTGATGGTGATGGCCAGGGCGAGCGTGAGGCTGCGATGCATGGTGCTGAGGTCGGTGAGGTCGGTGAGGTCGGTGAGGTCGGTGAGGTCAGGAGGCGAGAGTGACGGGTTGACCGTCATGGTATTCGCTTTCGAGAGCGGCTTCGATGAAGGCGACGACTTCGAGAGTTTCGTTGGCCGAGACGGGTGGGGGTGAGTGACCCGAGAGTGTATCGACGATGTGTTGGCAGAGATTGCGATAGGAGTACCGTGTCGAGATGTTCTGTTGGATCACGGCGTGTTCGCACCAGGCGGTGAATCCGTACGCAGTGCCTCCGGCCCGGCCGCCTCGAACCAATCCTTGTCGCCCGTCGTCCCAGGTGCCCAGTACCATTTCGGCGTCGTCACCGCTGTGTGCAGTGACGCTTTGGCAGCCCGGCCCCATCAACTCGAACAGCACCTCCACCGGGTGGATCCCGTAGTGAAACAGTCCGGGATTGCCTTCGGCTCGCCACGCCGGCCCGAAGCTGACTGCTCCGTGGACCTGGCCATAGCGGCCGTCGCGGTGCTCGCAGAATTCGATCACTTCCTGGCAGAATCTCATCCCCGACCCCGAAAAGAACGGCACGTCGGCTTCGCCAGCGAGCCGAAACATTTCGCGGGCGTCCTCGGACCGGCAGGCGAGCGGTTTATCGACAAAGACCGGCAAGCCGGCTGCGAGAAACGGGCGTGTGCGTTCCAGGTGCGGCGTTCCCGAGAGAGAGAGGACGAGGATGGCGTCGACCCGGCCGATCATCTGCACGGGGTCGTCGACCAGTTCGACTTCGAGGGCTTCGACCTCGGGACAAAACCCTTCGATCCGTTCGGCGGCCATTTCGGATGTTCCCGGCCATCCCAGGACCACTCGAGCCCCTTCGACTCGCTGATCATCGGGCACACCGATGCCGTTGATGCGACGAGTGAACTCGACGCAATGCGAACTATCGAAGTCGACGATACCGAGACGGATCATTGTGTGGGGAGGGGGGAGACGGTGTGGGAAGAGGGAGAAAGGTGTTGAGGGTGCGCAGTGGGGTTGGGTCGTCCGTTTGGATTTGGACGGGCCGCCGCATGATTGCGGGTAGTGTTTTGTGGTGTTTGGGAGAGTCGTACGAGTGGGCACGGGGTGAGAGTCACCGTGCGGTGCGAGAGAATAGTGTGATGTGGGGAATTCTTGCAACGGCAATGCTTGGTTGGCAGCCCGAGGGTGTCTGGTTAGAACTGTCGTCATCATGAAAGCGATACAGATCACGAGTTTTGGTGAGCCGTCCGAGGTCTTGGGCGTTGTCGAGTTGGAGAATCCGGTACCGGGTCCTGGTGAGGTTCGGGTGCGGATGCTTTCGAGCCCGATCAATCCTTCGGACGTGATGACGATCCGTGGCACATACGGTCGTCGTCCGTCGTTGCCGTTCACTCCGGGTTACGAGGGAGTGGGCATGGTCGAGGAGAGTGGCGGAGGAGTCTTGGGTGCATTACGTCGCAACAAGCGAGTTGTGGTGTTGAACTCGATTACGGGCAACTGGGCCGAGCAGGCGGTGGTTCCGGCCAAGCAGGTGATTCCCGTCCCGTCGGGATTGTCTTTGGAGCAGGCTGCGACATCGTTCATCAACCCGGTCACGGCGTACGTGATGACACAGCGAGTGCTTCGGGTGCCGTGTGGCGGTTGGTTGTTGCAGACGGCAGCCGGCAGTCAGTTGGGTCGAATGGTAATCCGTCTCGGTCGTCGCTTGGGTTTCAAGACGATCAACATAGTGCGGCGCGAGGAGCAGGTCGCCGAGTTGGCTGCACTGGGCGGCGATCACGTGTTGTCGTTCCGGGCGGGCGAGCAGTCGGCTGACGAGTTGGCACGTGTGGTCGAGGACATCACCGGCGGCGGTGTGGGTTATGCGATCGACGCGGTGGGCGGGCCAGTGGGTTCGGCCGTTGTGGGTTGCCTGGGCCGTGGCGGCCGGATGCTTTGTTACGGAACTCTGGACGAGCGGCCTCTGCAGGTTTCTCCACGGTCGCTGATGTCGGGCGCGGCGTCGGTCGAGGGTTTTTGGCTGGGGCCGTGGATGGAGAGCCAAGGTTTGCTGGCCAAGCTGAAGTTGATCAAGACGGTATCGGGTCTGGTGGGTGGCGGCGTATTGGATTCTGAGATTGGCGAGACGTTTGGCCTGGATCGCGTGGTCGAGGCGGTGTCGGCTTCGGAGTCGACCGGTCGCAGCGGCAAGGTGTTGTTGCAGATCGGCTAGGTTGCCGAAGCGGTCCCTGGCGTGCCGAGCACTCCGACTTCGGGGCTCGAGGCTGTGGCATAGAGTTTTCGGGGTATGCGTCCGGCGAGGAAGGCTTGTCGTCCGGCCAGGCAGGCGTGTCTCATGGCGTGAGCCATCAGCAGGGGGTCGTCGGCTGCGGCGATTCCGGTATTCAGCAGGACTCCATCGCAGCCCAGTTCCATGGCGACGGCCACATCGCTGGCCGTGCCGACTCCGGCGTCGACGATCACCGGGTAGTCGGGGTCGTCTTCCTTGAGGTATTCGAGGCAGATGCGGATGTTGTTGGGATTGAGCAGTCCTTGTCCGCTGCCGATCGGGCTACCGGCGGGCATCACGGAGGTGGCTCCGGCTTCCTTCAGCCGTTTGGCGGAGATCGGGTCGTCGGAGGAATAGCACAGCACCTGGAACCCGTCGTCGACGAGTTGCTTGGTGGCTTCGAGAGTGGCCAACGGGTCGGGCAGCAGCGTGCGTGTGTCTCCGAGCACTTCGAGTTTGACCCAATCGGCTCCGGGGTTTTCGAGTCCTTCGAGGATTTCGCGACCGAGCCGTGCGACTCGGACGGCGTCTTCGGCAGAGAAGCAGCCGGCGGTATTGGGGAGGATGGTGTAGCGTGAGAGATCGATGAAGTCGAGAATATTGCGGCCGTCGGAATCGACGAGTCGTTCGCGTCGGACCGCCACGGTCACCACTTCCGCCTCGGTCGCCTCGAGACACTCCTGCATCAATTCGAACGAATCGTATTTGCCCGTGCCGACAACGAGTCGTCCGCTGAGTTCGTGCGTGCCGAAGACGAGTGGTGCATCGAGAGTGGAGTCGTTGTCGGCCGCCGAGGCGGACAAGTCGGGTGTCTCGGAAACGCTCATCCTAATCTTGCGTCCTTCCTGAGTCTGGTCGTTTGAGATCTCGACGGGTGGCCTAGCCGCCACCGACGAGGGTGACGATTTCGAGTTGATCGCCTTCGACGAGTGTGCAGCGTTCGTGGTCGCATCGCGGGACCAGTTCGCGGTTGCGTTCGACGGCCAGGTAGCGGGGTTCCAGGCCCAGTTGCTGGACCAAGCAGGCCACAGTCGCCCCGGTCTCGACCTCACGCGGCTCCTGATTGACGTAGACTTTCATGTTGCTGAGGAGTGTACGGGCGACTTTGGCGCATCGTCAAGGAAGTGGATTGCCGAGCGATCTGAAGCGGCGTCACGGACTGGCATGGCATTGCATCGGGGCTTTGCGGCACAATGGGCATTGCCGGTGGGGGGGGGATCGGTCGATATGAAGGAGCGTGGTTTGACCGGAGTGTTCTTGACGAGCGTGCTGCTGGTCGGGTTGTTGATCGGCGGTGAAGCGAACGGCGAGCCAGTCCTCGCACCACGGCCGACTCGTTCGGTCTCCGAACTGATCGTCTCATTGTCGTCATCGAGTTTCCGGACGCGTCGGCGAGCGACTCGCGAGTTGTATCGATCGGGAGCGAGTGCGGCGGTGCCATTGGGCCAAGCGGCCCGCGGCAAGAATCTGGAAGTGGCGGCCCGGGCCATCGGTGTTCTGGAGCGGATGTACACGGGCCGAGATCTGGATGTGGTGGCTGCGAGCGAGTTGGTACTCGAGGAGTTGTCTTCGAGCGGTGGTCGGAGCCTGTCACGACGGGCTCGCAAGGTACTCGAGTCGCACGTCGAGTTGCGTCAGCGGCGTGCTGTGGATCAGATCTTGCGGTTGGGCGGAATCTTCAAGGATTCGCGAGACAAGGTTGTCGTTCCGAACGATCCGGATGTACTGGGTCAGCCGATCGTCACCTTACAACTTGGCAACGGCTGGACGGGTGGTGACGCCGGTCTGAAGTACGTTGGGCGATTGACTCGATTGCGATCTCTACTGGTCATCGAAGGCGCGAGTGCCTCGGTCGGAGCACTCACGGACCTGAACAACGTGCTGCCGATGCTGAGGATCATTCGTCGCGGCCGGGCTTTGTTGGGTGTCAAGGCGTTCTCGTCACCGTGTCAGATCCAAGAGGTGCGTCCGGGCTTGGCAGCTGATCGGGCGGGGATCAAGGTGGGCGACATGATTCTGGCCTTCGACGGCAAGCCGATTGCCGATTTCCAGGGGTTGGTCGAATTGATCAAGGAGCATCGGCCTGGAGACATTGTGCCATTGACGGTCGAGCGTCGGATCGACGGCAAAAAGACGACTGTGGCCTTGAGCGTGAAGCTCGATTCCTGGGAAGCCGCCAGCCGGGTGCCTTCGGCGAGCATCAAGAAACCGGTGACTGCCAAGCCGATCAAGAAGAAGTGATCGACGGGGAGGGGACTGGCGGGGGTCACTTGAGGTCGATCAAGTACTGCTTCAGTTCTCGAGCTGCCTGGCGGGGGTCATCGGTTTGGGCCACTGCCGCTGCGACGGCCACTCGGGTGGCACCAGCGGCGGTGACCTGGTGGATGTTGTCGACCGAGATGCCTCCGATGGCAAACCACGGCAGTGTGATGTCCTGAGCGACCGCCCGGACGAAGTCGAGTCCGGCGAGTTGATCGAAGGACTTGGTGGTTGAGGGGAACACTGGTCCGACGCCGAGGTAGTCGGCTCCATCGAGTACCGCCTGTCGGGCCTGTTGCAGGGAGTGAGTGGAGACGCCGACGAGTCGTGAGCTTCCGATGATACGTCGGACGCTGCGAACGTCGAGTTCGTCCTGCCCGACGTGGACTCCGTCGGCGTCGGCGAGCAGTGCGAGGTCGGGTCGGTCGTTCATGATGAACAGCACCCCGGCGTCTCGAGTCCAGATTCTCACACGTCGGGCGAGTTCGAGCAGTTCGGCGTCCGGCAGTTGTTTGTCTCGCAACTGGAGCATTCCGATTCCGCCTTCGGCTGCCGCCCGGATGGTCGGCCCGATGCCGGCCAGGCAATCGGTTTCGCCGGCGAGCAGGTAGAGATTGCGGGCATCGAGTCGTCGTCGGGCTTCGAGAGTCCCGGCGAGTGCCTTGTGGATGGTGTAGAGAGTGTAGCGGGCTTGTTTGAAGAGTGTTGCGGCGGACGGGAGGCTTCCGGGCGTTGGGTGATCAGAGAGCTTGGCCAGTTCTTCGAGTGTTCTGAGCGATTCCTGCACCCGTCCGAGGTTGGCGTCGAGCACATCTCGAAGCGAGGCTCTTTGCTGTTCTGTTTTTGTGGCGACGTTGGTGCCGACGTCGGTTGCGGTATCGCGAGCGGCGAGGAAGCGGCCCTGATCGAGCGGTTCGAGTGCGGTGGTGAGGTCGTGTCTGAGTTGTTTGAGCAGGCTGGTGAGATGTTTGTCATCGAGCGTGAAGCGTGCGATGTCTTCGACAACCCGCAGACCTTCGCGGGCTCGATTGGCCGACGCGTCCATCATTCTCAGTCGATCGGTGTCCGAGTCGGGAGTCGTTGTCGGTTCGAGTGTTTCGTCGGATTCGAGCGGAGTCGTTTCGATTCCCGTAGCGGTTTCGATCGCCGAAGCCAGCGACTCGGGTTTCAGGCTGTAGTCCTCGAGCACTCGGCCGATCGACTCGTCGACGACAGCCAACCCCCACAGCAGGTGTTCGGTCCCGACTTCACCAACTCGACCGGCCAGCCCGGCCATGCGGCAGGCTTCCTGGAGCACGATGTCGAGTCCGTCGAGGGTTGCCGGGTTGTTTGCGGATGGCGGGCGAGGCAGATGGTGTTCGAGGGTAGTGGAATCGAGGCCACCGGCGGCGAGAATTTCGCTGGCTCGAGATTCCTGTTCGAGGAGGGCCCAGAGCAGTTCGCGGGCGGCGTCGGGTGGCGAGTTGTGATGGACGGCCGCGAGTGCTCGGGAGGCCGACTCGGTCCAATCGCCCGGGATCGTCATGGCTGTCTCTGGTGTGGCATTCCGGCCAACGTGACCGCTGCAGGGTTGAGGTTCTTGCCACGACGGTGCGCGAGAACTAGAATCCCGGTGCATTGTAGCGGTTGTGTCGGCTGGCAAGGAGCCGGGCGTGTGGCTTGCTGGATGTTGGCGGATGGCTGGACCTGCTGTTGGCGTAGCTGGTGGACTACAATGGAGTGACAGCGAGACGAGCCGATTGTTGGTGGACGTGACAGCGGGACCTTAGTTGAGGATGGGGAGTTAGAGATGTACGAGCGATTCACCGATCGGGCGCGGAAGGTGATGCAGCTGGCCAACCAGGAGGCTCAGCGGTTCAACCACGAGTACATCGGGACCGAGCACGTGTTGCTGGGTTTGGTCAAGGAGGGTTCGGGAGTTGCGGCCAACGTCCTGAAGAATCTGGATGCGGATCTGAGGAAGATTCGTCTGGAGGTCGAGAAGATCGTGCAGTCGGGGCCGGACATGGTCACGATGGGCAAGCTGCCTCAGACGCCTCGGGCCAAGAAGGTCATCGAGTACGCTCTGGAAGAGGCCAAGAATCTGAACCACAACTACGTTGGCACCGAGCATCTGTTGTTGGGGTTGTTGCGCGAGCAGGAGGGTGTGGCGGCTCAGGTGCTGATGAACCTGGGATTGAAGCTCGAGGATGTCCGCGAGGAGGTGCTGAATCTGCTGGGTCATGGTTTGGAGGGTGCCGAGGCGACTGAGCGAACGAGCGGGTCGTCGAAGTCGAGCAAGAGTAAGACTCCGGCACTGGACAGCTTCGGTCGTGATCTGACCGAGTTGGCTCGACAGAACAAACTCGACCCGGTGATCGGCCGCGAGGACGAGATCGAACGAGTGATCCAGATTCTCAGTCGGCGTCAGAAGAACAACCCGGTGCTGCTGGGTGAAGCGGGAGTGGGCAAGACGGCGATTGTCGAGGGATTTGCCCAGATGGTGATTGACGGCACGGTGCCCGACCTGCTTCGTGAACGCCGCATCGTGGTACTGGATCTGGCGATGATGGTCGCCGGCACCAAGTATCGCGGCCAGTTCGAAGAACGGATCAAGGCGGTGATGAACGAGGTTCGTCGTGCCAAGAACACGATCCTGTTCATCGACGAATTGCACACTCTGGTCGGAGCCGGTGGTGCCGAAGGCGCCATCGACGCCTCGAATGTACTCAAGCCGGCACTTTCGCGTGGCGAACTGCAGTGCATCGGAGCAACGACTCTGGATGAGTACCGCAAGTACATCGAGAAGGACGGGGCGTTGGAACGGAGATTCCAGACCGTGTTGGTCGAGCCTCCTAACAAAAAGGAGACCGTCGAGATTCTCAAGGGGCTCAGGGAGCGTTACGAGGAGCATCACCGGGTGCAGATCACCGACGATGCTCTCGAAGCGGCCGTGGAACTGTCGAGCCGCTACATCACCGGCCGTTGCCTGCCGGATAAGGCGATCGACGTGATCGACGAGGCGGGGGCCCGCATCCGGCTGAAGTCGATGGTCCGGCCACCGGATTTGAAGGAGCTCGAGGAAGAGACCGAGCGGTTGAACGGGGCCAAGGAAGAGGCGGTGGCGAACCAGGACTTCGAGAAGGCTGCCAACCTGCGTGACCAGGCCGACAAGCTGAAAAAGAAACGCGAACAGCTGACTCAGGAATGGCGAGAAAAGAGCGAGCAGACTGACGGGGTGGTCGATGCGGAGGTGATTGCCGAGGTCGTGGCCAAGATGACTGGGATTCCGCTGACACGTCTTTCGAGCGAGGACGCGGTGAGGCTGCTGAAGATGGAAGATGAACTGCACAAGCGAGTGATCAGTCAGCACGAGGCGATCAAGCAGGTTTCCAAGGCGGTTCGCCGCAGCCGCAGTGGATTGAAGGACCCGAAACGGCCCACCGGTGTGTTTCTGTTCGCCGGGCCGACCGGAGTCGGCAAGACGCTGCTCGCCAAGACACTCGCAGAATTCATGTTCGGTGATCAGGACGCACTGATCCAGATCGACATGAGCGAGTACATGGAAAAACACAACATCAGCCGGCTGATCGGGGCACCTCCGGGATACGTCGGCTTCGAAGAGGGCGGGCAGCTGACCGAGAAGATTCGGCGCAGACCGTATGCGGTCGTGCTGCTGGACGAAATCGAAAAGGCTCACCTCGATGTCTACAACATGCTGCTGCAGATCATGGAAGAAGGGCATCTGACGGACAGCTTTGGCCGGAAAGTCGACTTCAAGAATGTCGTGCTGATCATGACGACCAATGCCGGAGCCAGCACGATCCTCGCCGAACCGTTCGGGTTCGGTAAGAAGGACGAAGACACCAGCTACGAGAAGATGAAGGAACGGCTGACGCAGGAGATCGAGCGGTTCTTCAAGCCTGAGTTCCTGGGTCGGCTCGATGAAGTCGTCGTCTTCCGACAACTCACCCGCGAAAACCTTAAGCAAATCGTCGATTTCGAATTGGCCAAGGTCTACGAACGGCTTGCCGACCGTGGCCTGAAACTCGTACTGAACGACGAGGCTCGCGAGTTCCTGATCGACAAGGGCGGGGATCTCGACTACGGGGCCCGGCCGCTGCGACGAAGCATCGAAAGTTGTATCGAAGATCCTCTCTCCGAAGAAATCCTCCGGGGTGCCTTCGAAGGTCAGAATCGGATCGAAGTGACCGTCACGGAAGTCGGCGACCAGAAACAACTCAACTTCGAAGGCTTGACCGTTGCTGTCGAAACCGATGACGAGACGGCTGATGAGGCCGAGTCGGAGGCGGATGAGGACTTGGCGGCGGTCACGTCGGGTGATTCGAAGGGTGATTCGAAGGGCGATTCGAAGGACGATTCGGCTGATTCGAGTGATGCGGCCGATGAGGACGCGGACGAGTAGTTCTCGAGTTGGGCGAGGTGTCGAAGGCCGGGCGGTTTGTGGCGTCCGAGGTTATCCGGTACCGGTTACCCGGATTGCGCAAGCTGTGTCGGGCGCCGAGTCTTCGTGATCGGATTTCTTGCACATAAACTGCGTGAGTTTGCCAATCGGTAAGGTCGATGTGGTGAGTGAGGTCGAGTTGATGGGCTAGAGTCGTGTCAGTTGGCGTGCGGTTGATTCGGGATTGACACGGGGGACATGACAGATGGAGCGGAATGACGTCACGGCCTATGCGGGTCTGTCTGGCCAGGGTTCGGGTCGAGTGGAGTCGGCGTTGGTCCGGCTGTTTGGCGTGTCATCGAGCGAGTTGGATACCGGATTGGACATTGCGGCGAACTTGTCGAAGTGGAACGAGCGGTTTGAGGCTCAGCAAACTCGTCTTTCGCGTCGTCTTTCGTTGATCGACGCCCGTTTGGATCTGAGGGAGTCTCACCCGGTGTTGAAGTTAGTGGGTGGCGGCTAGGCGATCCGGTCGGGTGAAATTGCGGCGTGGCGTGGATATGCTGGGTTCTTTGAACCGGTCCCAGTTTCCGTCACGAGTCATCCTGCCATGCCATTGTTTGTGCTGCTGTGTCCCGTTGACCGTATTCCGAATCGTCTGCGGTCGATCGTTTGTGTTCCGCATGGGATTGTCGTCCTGCTGCTGATTGCATTCGGAGTGTTTTCGTCGACTGCGTCGGCATGGGAGCGTGGGGGTCACCTGGACATTTATTTCATTGATGTCGAGGGTGGTGCGTGCACGTTGATTGTTTCGCCTTCGGGCGAGTCGTTGGTGATCGATTCGGGTTACCCAGACAACAACGGCCGCGACCTGAAGCGGATTCTGCACGTGGTCCGCGACGTGGCGGGGTTGAAGCAGATCGACCATGCGGCGGTGACGCACTGGCACCGTGACCATTACGGCAACCATGCGGCGTTGACGACGAGGATCCCGATCAAGCATTTCTGGGACCGTGGTATTCCTGACGCATTGGCGGAGGACCGTCAGTTCGAGTCGCGTGTCGCCGACTACCGTTCGGCATCACAGAACCGTTCCAAGGCCTTGAAGGCAGGCGATCTGTTGCCAGTGAAGTCGGGCAAGACGTCGTATTCGGTGCGGATCGTAACGGCGAGTCGCGAGGTGATTGCGAACACGGGCAAGGCGAACCGTTTCGCGAAGTTGCACAAGCCATTGCCCGAGGACAAGTCGGACAACGCCGCGAGCCTGAGTTTCCTGCTCGAATTCGGCAAGTTCCGATTCCTGTGTTGTGGTGATTTGACCTGGAACATCGAAGCCAAGTTGATGATGCCGAACAATCCGATTGGCCGAGTCGACATGTTCATGGTGACTCATCACGGCTTGCCGTCGAGCAACAACCCGGTATTGGTGCATGCGATTGCTCCTCGGGTGGCTGTGATGTGCAACGGTCCGACGAAGGGCGGATCGGCGAGCGTGTTGCGGACATTGCGTGAGTGCAAGTCGTTGCGGGCGTTGTATCAGTTGCACCGCAACATCAAGCTCGATTCCAAGCTACAGGCTGCTGCCGATTTCATTGCCAACGGTGGTGAGACTGAGGGGTGCGAGGGCATTTGGATCCGTGCTCGAGTGGCACCGGGCGGCGGCAGCTACACGGTTCAGATTGGTCCTGCCGGTCAGTCGCGTCGTTACAAGTCGCGTTAGAGTTTGTCACACTCGTCTTGGCGTGTGCGGCCGGGTGACTAGAATGCGGCCTGTCGGTCGGATTCCCGGGGTCATCTTGTGCAGGGTTGGTTGAAGCGAATTCGGGCGTTTCTGCGCAACCATCTGTCCTTTGCAGTCGGTTGGGTGTTGGGCTGGATTCTCCGCGGCCTGTTTGTGACTCAGCGGCTGCGTGTCGTGTCATTTGATGAGCGAGCCACTCCGTACCTTCGCGACCCGAGCGAGCGATACTTGTTTTGCGGTTGGCACGAGCAGTTATTGTTTGGAGGTTTTGCGGCTCGCAGTCACAGTCTTTCGGCGATGGTCAGCCGGCATCGCGACGGCGGCCTGGTCGCCGGAGCCTTTCGGGCGATGGGGATGACGATCGTGCGAGGTTCTTCGTCTCGCGGTGGTGCTGCAGCCTTGCGGCAGGCGATCGAGGTGACTCGGACCCGGCACATGGCGATCACTCCGGACGGCCCGCGAGGCCCTCGCCGGGTACTCAAGGAAGGCGTGGTCTACTTGGCGTCGCGAACCGGGTTGGCTGTCGTGCCGGTTGCGTGTGCGTCTGATCGCAGTTTCCTGCTCCGCGGCAGTTGGACCGATCTGATCGTACCGTTTCCGTTTGGCCGGACTTGGATGGTGTACGGTGAGCCGATTCTCGTACCGCCTGGGATCCGGCGCGACGAGTTGGCCCAATACACTCGACTGGTCCAGCAGGCTGTCGAAGATCTCAACGACCGAGCCGTGGAATTGTCGGGTGTCCCAATGCCAATCCTGGAGTCATCGCCCGACGACCGGATCAACGACACTCCAGACGACCGGCTGACTCGGGTCGCCTAGTCGTCCAGTCTTGAGATCGATCACGATTGTCACGCATTGCCGGTCACTGTTTGCGGTCACCGTTTGCGGGTGTCTGGGCGAGTAGACTACAGTCAATCAATGCGTGGAGTCGAGCTTAGACGGCAGGTGGAGTCGAGTTGTCGATGAGTGGTGATCTGGAGCGTTACTCTCGTCAGATGCTGGTATCTGGCATCGGCGAGGAGGGTCAGCGGCGATTGCTTGCCAGCCGAGTGTTGGTGTGCGGTTGCGGGGCATTGGGCAGCGTACTGGCCGACAGTCTGGCTCGGGCGGGAGTCGGGTTCCTGCGTATTGTCGACCGCGACTTTGTCGAACTGTCGAATCTCCAGCGTCAGGTTCTCTTTGACGAAGACGACGTCGCCGCACGGTTACCCAAGTCGGTTGCCGCCGCCGGAAAACTTGCACGGATCAATTCCGGCATCACACTCGAGCCGATCGTCGCCGATATCGATCACACCAACATCCTGAAGTATTTCGAGGGCATCGACCTGGTGGTCGACGGCACGGACAATTTCGAGGTTCGGTTCCTGATCAACGACGCGAGTCTCGAGACGTCCACACCGTGGGTTTACGGTGGCTGCGTGGGAAGTCATGGCCAGACGATGGCGATTTTTCCGGGCGAATCGGCGTGTCTGCGATGCCTGATCCAGGACGTACCGCCTCCGGGTTCGGCCGAGACGTGTGAGACGGCCGGAGTCCTGGGTGCTGCGATCAACGTGGTGGCATCGTTGCAGACTGTGGCGGCCTTGAAGATATTGATCGGACGTGCCGACGAGGTCGATCCGGTTTTGACGGTGGTGGATGTCTGGGACGGGACGTACCGTCAGATGGGCATGGGTGATCTCCGCGAACGGTCCGGATGCCGGGCGTGCATCGACGGCGAGCGGACGTGGTTGCGGGGTGAGCGGGGAACGGAAACGACGGTGTTGTGCGGTCGCAACGCCGTCCAGGTGGCTCCGCCACCGGGCCTGTCGCTGTCGTTGGAAGAGTTGGCCAAGCGGCTCGAGGGTGTCGGCCAGGTGACTGCCAATCCGTACTTGCTGAGGCTGCTGGTGGCCGATTCGGAGATGGATTTGACGGTGTTTTCGGACGGCCGCGCGATCATCAAGGGGACCGATGACCTGGGAGTGGCCCGGTCGCTGTACGCTCGCTATATCGGCAACTGACTCGGGCCACGGTTCCAACGCAAGATTCCCTGCAATTTTCAATCTGGGCGGGACCGACTGATGGACGGATTCGGTCTGCGACTGCCGACGATCCAGAACTGGAGCTGCCACAGTTGCAGTGGGTGTTGCAGGCGTCACGTGGTGGAGATCACCGACGAGGAGCGTCAGACTCTGGTCGACCAGGGTTGGCGTGACGCGGACGAGTTCACCGAGGGGACTCCGGTGGTGGTTCGCGACATCGGCCCGTTCTGGAACCGTCGATGGCGGCTGGGTCAGAAGCCGGATGGGGCGTGTGTATTTTTGGACGAAGCGGGTCTGTGTCGGATCCATGGCAAGTACGGCGAACCGACGAAGCCCTTGGCCTGTCGAGTTTATCCCTACGCCTTTCATCCTCACGGCCGGCAGGTCACCGTCAGCCTGCGGTACAGTTGCCCGTCGGTGGTCAGGAACCTGGGCCAGCAAGTGTCGCAGCAGAAGGAGATGTTGCACGACATGGCTCGGGAGGTGGTACCACGGGGGATCACATCGGCGCCATCACCGGGGTTGCGACACGTGGGCGATCTGGCGTGGTTGCCGTTTCGGCAGTTTGCTCAGGCGTTGGAAGAGTTGATGTCGCCTCGAGACGTTCCGGTAGCCACCAAGCTGGCATCGGCCGTCCGCTTCATCGACCTGGTGTCCGAGTCGAATGTGCGTCGGCTGAGTAACGAGCAGTTGGCGGACTTTGTCGAAGTGATTCGCGAGGCCGCACGGATTGAGACTCGGGCAATTGCCGAGTCTCAAAAGAATGAGTCACAGAGTTTGTCGTCGTCGGGGCGTTTGCTGTTCCGCATGCTGGCGGCTCAGTACACACGCAACGATTCGCTGTCGAATTGGCGAACTGGGCTGTTGGGTCGAATCCGGCTGTTGAAGACCGGGATGCGTTTTGCGATGGGGCGTGGCCAGGTCCCTGCGTTACAGGACATCGACCGGCCGGTCAGTTTCGAGCAGCTCGAAGTGCCGTTCGGCGGGTTGACGTCGGATGCCGAGGAGATGTTCAGCCGTTACTTCCGGGTCAAAATTGCCGGGTTACAGTTTTGTGGCCGGGCGTTTTTCGGGTTCGGTTTGATCGAGGGGTTCCGGTCGCTGGCGTTGGTGTACCCGTCGATGTTGTGGCTGGCTCGGTTTCTGGTCGTCGCCGACGGCCGCGATCGGCTCGAAACCGACGACGTCGCCAAGGCGATCGAGTTGGCCGATCACTACCACGGCTACACGCCTCAGTTCAACCGCTTCCAGTACCGATGGCAGGTGAATTTGCTCGCTCGCACCGGCGACATCACGCGAGCCATCAACTGGTACAGCCGGTAGAGACGTGCTCGGTGTACCAAGCGGCCACTCGCGAAGCCGCGACTCTCTTGGTCTGATCCGAGGTGGGGCATACCGCGAGCTGTTCATTGCTGCGGTTTCCGCTCTTGGGCCAATCGGGACCGTTGTCGACGCAGTTCAGTCTTTCGACGGTCTGTTGCTGTGTCTCCGGAGTGGTTCTGAAGATCTGTCGTACCGGAAGGCACGACCCACCGAAAATGATCTATACCTGATTGGAGTTTACGAACTACAAGTTAGTCACCTCGAAATACCCCTCATCGCGTGGCTAGCAGTCTGATGTGGTTTCTTCCATTCCGACTCGTATGTCGAATGTTTCACGGGCTGTCGTTGCCGTCGACCATGACGATGGTCGTGGTCTGCTGTGCATTCTCGGCCCTGGCTCCGTTGCCGGTGCAATTGGCGGCAGAAGACAGTGGAATGCCGGCTGAGGAATCGGAGGAGCGTGAGTCTCCCGAGCAGAAGGAGATCGAGATGACTGATCGTCTCGAGAGGCGGCAACGGTATTCCTGTAGCTGGAAGGCAGCGTTGCCCGGGATCGTGACGGCCTCGTTAACCGTCTCGGGTCATCGGTCAACCGTTGCGGTTCACGTTGGTCATTCGCTTCCCAATGGGCTGATCGCCCCATTGCTCTGCTAGGCGCTCAACACGGCATTTGACGCGTTGATTGGCTCGCTCTTGGAGTGGTCTTCCACTCATGGGCACTAGCTTCCGAAAAGATTAGGGACTCTGCAATGTGGAACCGTTTGAAGCTATTTGTGAACCCCTTCTGGGATGGTCGTTATGAGGACATGGCGCCTAATCCCAAGGGCGCTATTCTCCGTGACTTCACCGCCGGGCTGATCGTGGCCATGGTGGCCATTCCGCTGGCGATGGGTTTTGCCATTGCCTCGGGACTGAACCCCATTCACGGAATTGTTGGCGGCGCCTTTGCCGGGTTGTTCGGTTCACTGTTTGGCGGATCGAAGTACCTGGTCTACGGGCCGTGCGCCGCCTACATCCCCATCATCTTCGGCATCATGGTGACCTACGGGGGCGATGGCACCCAGGTCGTGCCCGAGCAGTATCAGCAGGGTTACATGATGCTCGTCTTCTGCTCGGTTTGCGCCGGCATCCTGTTGATGATCCTGGGTGCTTGCAGGGTGGGACAAATTATCACCCGCGTGCCGCACTCGATCGTTGTCGGTTTCACCATCGGTATCTCGATGACGATCATCCTGACCCTCGTCGGTGATATCCTGGGTATCAAGGCCAAGTTGCCATACGGACTCATCGACAAGATTCCGATCATCATCAAGAATATCGATCAGTTCAGCTTCTGGGCCTTGTTGATGACCGTCGGGACGTTTCTTTGCACCAAGTACCTGCTCAAGATCAGTGTCTACATTCCCGGTCCCCTGATCGCCGTCGCTATCGGTTACATGCTCAGCCAGACACTTCTCAGCGATGCGAGCCTGACTGTCGCCGAGAACAAGTACGGTAAGATCCCGACCGACGACTTCTTCAAGTTCAATGCTCCTGTCTTGCCGGACTTTTCGCAGGCGAGTGTCCTGTACGACGTTGTGTTCTATGTCGTGGCCATTGTCTTTGTGGCCGCAATCGAATCGCTGCTATGTTCACGGATGGCGGACCGCCTGTCCGGTAACCAGGGGACACCTTACAACCCCAACAAGGAACTGTTCGGACAGGGGGTCGTCAATACGATCGTGCCGATGCTCAACGGCTTTCCCCACACCGGCGCCCTGGCCCGGACGGCCACCAATATCAAGTGCGGTGGCATGACCCCACTGTCCGGCATCCTCAAGTGCTGGCTGAAGCTGGGCATGGCTTTCTTCCTTGCTGCCTATCTCGATCTTGTCCCGATGGCCTGCATCGCAGGTATCCTCGTCTACGTTGCGCTCAACATGGTCAAGTGGGATGAGATCAAGGCGGTGCACAGGATGAACGGATTACACATTTTCCTGATGTACCAGACCGCGGTGGTCGTGCTTCTCAAGGACTTTCTCTCGGGTGTCCTCCTGGCAGTCATCCTGTATGCACTGCTTCACCGCTTCTTTGACAAGCCTGAATCACCAAGCGACGTGGAGACCACTCAGCCAGAACCGGCGAGTGCAACCTGACCCTGTCTCCAGGCATCACTCATCATCAGTTTGAGATTGCCGTAGCGTTTGTCACTGTTTTGAGAGGCTGACATGCCCGCCATTTCTGAACTGCTTGAAAACAACCGCCGGTGGGCACAAGGCATCACTGAACAGGACTCCGGATTCTTCGAGCGACTTGCCCGAGGGCAAGCGCCGGAGATACTCTGGATTGGCTGCGCCGACAGTCGCGTCCCGGCTAACCAGGTACTTGGACTGGATCCCGGCAAGGTGTTCGTGCACCGCAACATCGCCAACGTTGTTGTTCACAGTGATTTCAACTGCCTGAGCGTAATCGAGTACGCGGTCGCCATGCTACAGGTGCGGCGCATCATCGTGTGTGGTCACTACGGCTGCGGTGGCGTTGAGGCAGCCAGCCATAACCACCCGTTGGGGCTGATCGACAATTGGTTGCGGCATATTCGTGACGTTCGCCAGCACAACGAGACCGTTCTGAACGCCATCGAAGACGGCGACGCTCGACTCGACCGCCTGTGTGAACTGAATGTTGTCGAACAGGTCTACAACGTCTGTTGCACGACGATTGTTCAGCAGGCCTGGGACCGAGGGCAGGCCCTGTCGGTGCACGGTTTGATCTACGACCTCAAGGATGGCTTGCTCAAGGATCTCGCCACGACACTCACCGGCGCCGCGGATCTGCCCGACATATTCCGGCTCGACCCGGTTTCCGATCCGCACTAGCACCGACGACCCTGGCAATGTCCTAACTGGCAGTCACAGCGATTTTCTCGACACCGTTCCACTCGTATCCCGACGGATTCCAGTGGATCGAACCGTCCAGCGGTTGGGTGCGGCCCAGGGCATCGACGGTTCGTGCCCAGAGTTGCTGTTTTCCGGTTGGCAATGTGACTGTCGCCGACCAGCGGTACCAGGCAAAAGGGCTGCGGGGAATATCCAGCCGAACACGGCTCCAGCTTTGTCCTCGGTCGGTCGACAAATGGACTGAATCAATCCGGGTGCTGCCGTCGTTGAATGCGACGCCACGAACGGTGACCGGCTTGCCAGCCATCACGGCGGCATCTGGCTGGGGCGAGAGAACCACGCACTTGGTTTTCATCCGCCAGCATGCCTTGCTGTTGGAGAACGTGTACTGGATCGGCTTCCCGGGCTGCAGCAGTGTACGGGGCACACGGTAGCGGGGAATGTGGTTGTAGTTGTCGGTCTCGTCCCCCTCGAATCGCAGTTGCGAGACCCACTTGATGTGCATGGTGCCGTAGAAACCGGGTGTCATCAGCCGGACCGGACCACCATGAACTGCGGGAATCGGCTGGCCGTTGATCCGCGTTGCCAGGACCGAGTGTTCCATCGCCTCGTCAAGTGGCAGGCTGTGCTCGAAGTCTTCCTTGTCCGGTAGCGGGGTGTCCTTGCCCTCGGCGGTCAGGAACCGGGCCCCCGTGCCGATGCGAACACCGAGTTTTCTGACCAAGGCCGAGAGACGCACACCGCTGACACGAATGTTGCCCATCCCACCCCGGGTCCACTGTGTTCCCTTGGCCTTCACCGAATCGGCAAACAACGAACGTCCATTGCCGCAGCACTGCAGCACCATCTCGTGCTCGACCTGGTCCATCCCGGTCAGCATCTTGGCGTCCAGGCTGCGTGGCTTGTCGATCATCCCGGTCAGCGCGATGTTCCAGCCCTTCAAGGGAAACGGTTTCAAGGTGGCAGCGTTCCCCATCGGCTGGTTGTTCCGGACGAACAGAACATCCAGCGGAGTAATCTGCGAATCGAGCAGTGCAGATGGTGTTTCGAGTACGGGGATCTTGGACCCGTGCACGACCAACCTTGCGTTCTTGCCGGTCACGACCTGAGAGGAATTGGATGGCGCGGCAGCCAACACGTTGTGGCCGACCAGCCCCAGTGCCCCCAGGGCTGCAGTTGACGCCATGAACCCACGTCGATCGTATCCACCCGGTCCGGGTCGGTTTGCCATGGTCTCTCGTCTCCCAAAAGGCCGGCCAATAAGAGCCGGCAATTCGAATCGCACATCACGCCCAGCCGCGCAACGTTTGTGGAATCTACTTCGTTGACTGGCACTAAGCCATGAACGACCGAGGTTGGAGTTGTCCCGGAGGTTTTTAGAAGGCGACTTGATACTGAAGTCGAATAAGAGTTCCGACCTGGCCGGTTTCGAAGTTGGGGCTGGAATTACCGGCGGGTACACCGTCGAGTTCGGCGACGTCCAGAGTCAGCTTATGCTTGTGCGTCCCGTTGATGAACCAGTTGATGCCTGCGGCGTATTCCAGGGAGTCTCCGTATGCCGAGTTGACCGAGGCCTGTAACCAGGTCTCGCCTGAAGCAACCTTCTGTTTTCCGAAGTAGAGTCTGAACGCGTCATCAAAGTTGTAGTTGATCCAGAAGTCGTGAAACTTCACGTCGTGGTTGTCGTCGGTGTCGGCGTCGAGGTTGTAGTAGAACTGCAACGCCGGGTCGTACATGTGCCCCTGGAACTCCAGTCTGCCTCGCTCGATCTCGAAGTGGTTGCGAGGCGTTTGGTTACTCCCGCTGCCGAAAAAACTGGTATAGCGGCCCTGCATGCGTCCGTTGACTTTCAATCGAAACGGAACGGCATCCGGGTCGGTGGTCTGGAGCAGGAATCCGCGGTTGTAGGTTGCTCCGAGAGCATTCATCTTGAGTCTCTGGATCTCCAACTCCTGTGCCTTCAGTCGCCGCTGCAGGTCCTGCAGCACACGGGTGTCGTTGGACGTGGCGGACAAGTTTTCGAGCGACCCGTTCGCGGTGGTCTCCTAGCCCAGCAGACAGGATGTGCCCTGTAGCCATGTCGTCAGAGCCAGCAGCAACAGGACCACATTCGGAGCCGTTCCTACGGCTTCACACACTGTGCCCGTCACGGGCGAATCCAGGTGGAATAGCCGTGTGACCCGATCACTTGGCCGGCCATTCGAGGATGTTGCCATTGGAGGACGATCTGGGCCTGGAAGTCGATCCTAGAAGTCGATCATGAACCGGGCGCCGATGATCTGGTAGTCGCCACCGTTGAACGTCAGACCGTTTGAGTCGTTGACAGAGCGATCGGCGATTCGTCCGTCGATGTAGTTGAACTGCATCCGGGCGTTGGAATTCCAGTACCAGTTGAAGCCCACGGTCAGGGCTTCGCCGACGCCGCCCAGGACGTCTTGGTCGGAGAAGTCGGCGTAGGACCATCGCAGCACGACCTGCCAGGCGCCCCATCCACTGGCTTCTCCGTCGGAGGCCAGGAAGAAGTTCTCGTCGGGAGTCATTCGTCCCAGCGTGCCGGATTTCCGAGACCAGACCATGTGCTCACCGGTCAGGAAATAGGACGCGTAGACGTAGCCACCCATCAGATTCACATCGTTCCCGAATCCCGCATCACGATCCAGCCACAGGGTCTGGTACTCGCCACACAACTGCAGCGGGCCGAAGTTCACCAGCGACTCGAATCCCAAGAGCGTGTACCAGTCGGCTCCGGCAATGTGTCCGGTGTCGAGCCAGCGATTGACGCTGCGGGCTTCGGGTCGGTGACGGAAGCGGGCCTCGTTGTCGATGCGACCATCGTTTACGGCCGATCCATCGGGATGGGCGACCGTTCCGCTGATGGCCCAGTGTGCGTGATCTCGACCACCGTCTTCCCAGAGGTACGTGTTGGCGATGCGGCCAGCGATTTCAGCCTGCAGATGGTCGTTGATATGCTGCCCTTCGTCCTGGATCAGACGCTGGTTGTAGACGCCGTAACGCCAGTTCCAGGCAAGGTCGTCGGAGATGCCGTAGGAGGTGATGCCCAGACGGCGAGTGTCCTGATTGAACGCTTCGATCACGAAGGGACGTTCGATGAAGACGCTGAATCGGCTGCTGTTGAGGTGAGCCAGTCCGTAGGGCCGTTTTTGGTTTCCGATCAGCACTGTCTGAAGGAACGACATGTCGTGAAAACCGAGCCACGCGTCACGGAACTCCGAGTCGTTTCCGCCGGCAAATTCGGCCTCGATCCGGTACTCCATGTTCGGAGCCACGTCGCCCTTCACACCAAACCGCATCCGGCGGAATCCGAGTCGATCCTGAGGCGAGATGTTCGAGTCACCGGTTTCGATGGCGTTGATGCCCGCAGTCGAGCCCGGGTAGCCCCAGTAGTCGACGTGGACGCGGCCCAAGATCTTCATCTGTGATGCCGGTGTGCCCGATCGGACCGTGCCGTCGAGCTGCTTTCGAAATTCCGCCAGTACGTCTTCGATCGGGACGCCATCGACGTCTCCGGCTCGTCCGTCGGTCACGAGCCGGATCTGCGAAGATCGCCGTGCAAGACTCGGTGGTGACGTGTCATCGGCTTCCCGACCTTCGAGAATCTGCCGCAATGTCGCTAGTTCGACCTCTTGGGCGTTGACCTGTTGCTGCAGCCGTTTCAGCGGTGTCAATTCCGCGACATCCTCGGCCAGCACCGTACACGTCATCCCGAAACACAGCGCAATCACCGGTGTCACGAACTGCCGAAAACTGGGTTGCGTCATACTCGAAACACCAAGATCCTGAGACTGAATGACCGGATTCGACCGTCTCTAACCTTATCGGTTGAGCGAATCCTAGAGTTGAAGCCGGTTCTGCCGGTTCTGCCGGTTCTGCCGGTTCTGCCGGTTCTGCCGGTTCTGCCGGTTTGCGATTGGCCAGAGTCCGGCGGGAACCCGCTCCGCCGCAGCCTCAGCGGTTCCGGACGATCTGGACCACGACCGGCACCACTTCACCGATGAGTCGTTGTTGACCGGATCGGGTCAGGTGACAGACGTCGCTGAAGTTCTGACCGGAGGCTTGGATCGCTGCCTCGATGTCGACCAGGTGAACATGTTCGTGTCGACCGGCGACAGCTCGAGTGCGTCGGTTGTGTTCGAGTATCCCGGTCACAACATGCTGTGGTTCGCCCCACAACTCGACCGCGTACTTCGCGTCGCCGGTTCCATAGTCCAGTGCCCCGTCCTGAAAGGCCTCCCGGGAGTAGCCGTTGGGCAGGTAGGAAGCCATTGTCAGAAATACGACCCGGTCGTCACGAGCGGCGGCTTCGTTGGCCAACTGCGACAGGTTGTTCTCGAAGGCCAGTGGGGTCTTGAGATCGTTACCGAGGGGGTAGTTGACCTCAGCGGGTGGACCGAGTCCCTCCTGCGTGGCGAATTTCGTGACTCGGTCCCAGAGCGTGAGTTGGCCGAGTTGTACGTCGTGGGCGAGGTGCGCGTACCAGGGGCAGTGGGTGTAGTCGGCCTGGAAGCGGGACTTGGACCAGTAGTTCATCCGGACGTCGTTGATGCCGTGGCAGATGATCACGACGTCGAACTTGCGACCGGCCAATTGCTGGTACTTCAGCAGGCTGTCTCGGGATGTATGGGCGGTGGTCGAAAGGTGGTAGCAGCGGATGCGGTCTCCGAGTTCTGCTCGAAGACGCATCTCCAAAACCGATTCGACTTGCAGCAGCACCGACCCACCAAGGGTGAGCACATCGAGCGTATCGTCGTCGCGGGAAGCGGGAGCGGAGGTGGCTCCCGAGGCCTTTAGTTCGGGGTAGTAGTAGTCCCAGACATCAGTTTGGACCGTCACCAGCCGCAGCGCCGTCACAACGACGACCACCAGGAAGGCGCTGTAGGCGGCGACGAACCACCGGCGACGAGGGTGGCGTCGGAGTCGCGTGTGGCGGGAGGGAGACGAGTTCGATTCGGGCATGGCTGGGGGCCATTATAGTCGAGGGAGCGGTGTGTTGTGTTATTCTCGTTTGGTCAGTCGACCGAGGAGTCCGGCAGAGTGAGCGAGTTCAGTGATCAGAAGCCGTCAGGTGAGGCTGATGTTGCTGCGGTGGGTCGATGGGTGTTGATCGCCTGGTTGGTGCTTTCCGGGATCGCTCTGCTGGCTCATCTTCCCACCGCTCTGGATGGCTGGAAGAGTCCGGCGAGTCGTGTTCAACGGTCTGTCGGCGACCTGGCCGGTGTCGTCGCGCAGGTTCGCGAGCGGGTGCCATTGGACGAGGCCATTCTGGTCGACGCCTGGCAGGCACCGCGGGCGCCTGCCGACCAGTTCGTGGAGCGAGAGTTGGCCTACTGGGTGTTTCCACGTCGAGTCTATTCGGTGGCTGCCATCAGGAAGACGAGTGAATCGGTTGAGGAGTTTGTGCGGAGACGAGGTGTGCGGTGGGGTGTACGTTTCCGGAGCCTGATTTCGATTAACCCGTCGACGATCGACCGGGACTTTGCGGTTGGTTCGTTTACGGATCCCGTGATTGATCGGGTTGCCGTTGCCCGTTCGAAGGAAGTGTTTGGTCCGTTGCTTCGGCCAGACGCGACGGGGTGGTTGTTGGTGGTGCTGGCCGGTGCCATTGCGTTGGCCGGAGGCCGCGGTGCGTTGCGGCTGTTGGGTGTCGATGGTGAGATGTCGAGTCGAGTCGAGGAACTGGGCTGGTCGTGGCTGGTCGGCCTGTCAGTCACAGCCATCTCGGGTCTATTGTTGTTTTTGTCGGGACGGCCCGTGACGGGATGGCTCGCGCTGCTCCCGTCTTTGCTGCTCGCCTTGTCCGGTGCCGTTGCCGTGTTGGCCCGACGGATCCCAGGTGATCGCGTGACGGACAAGTCGGACACGGCCAGCATGAAGGTGGCACCCGTACTGGGAATCCGGTCACGGTTGCTTGTGGGGGCATGGGTTGGCTTGGTGGTTGTGATCGCAGCGGCACGCGGTATTGACGGATTCGATCAACGGATGCAGTGGGCTTACAAGGCGAGATTGATGCAGGCCGAGTTGGGGCCGTGGTCCGAGTCGGTGTTCGCGGATCCGGACCACGTCCATTTTCATCCGCGTTACCCTCTGTTGGTCCCCGCGGCCGAGGCGGTGTGGGGTGGTGTGGGGATGGGTGTTGCGAAGTTTGGTGTCGGTGGTTTCAGCGAATCGGCTGCGGTGATGATTTTTCCCGCGACATGGCTTGCTCTGGCCGGGGTGGTCGTCGGTGGTCTGAGTCGTCTGGGCAGCGTTCATCCGGTTCGCGGCGGCCTGTTGTTTCTGGCTTTGCCGGTCTACAGCGGGTTGGGGTCGTTTCAGAACAACCTGGCGGCGTTCAATGGTTGTCCCGAGTTGGTCGTCGGTGCCCTGCTGTTGGCCGCGGTGGTGGCCGGTTTGGCGGCAGACAAGTCGGGCGGAGGCTGGTGGGTGCTCTGCGGTCTGTGCCTGGTGGTGGCCGGGCTGGCCAAGTCCGAAGGACCGGTTGCTGTGGCAGTCGTACTCGGTGTGGCCTTGGCGAGTGCCGTGGCACACCGCAATCACCGGGCGATACGACGGATCGGCGCGGTGGGCTTGGTTGTCGCCGCCGTATTGGTGATTCACGAAGTCGTTTTCACCCGCGGCGTGGTCGGCGGCATCATGCCCGATGACTATCGCGAATTGCTGACGATGGGGGCCGTGTGGGAGGGGCTTGGGCGGCTGCCTGCGGTCGGATTCCGGCTATTGCTCGAAGCCGCTGTCGCGCCATGGTTCGGAGCGATCGGTGTGTTGCTGGTGGTGGCGGTTGTCCAGAGTCGAGGCGACTGGCGGATTCCGGCCGTCGGGTGGCCTTTGGTCGTCAGCCTGCTGATGCTCGTGGCCTATTGCGTGCCGTTTCTGGTGATGCCGGACTACGAGAACAACCTGGATTGGGCCGCCGGTCGACTGGTGATGCAGATTGTCCCGCTGTCCGCCTGGTCCCTGATCGTCATTCTCCACCGCGCAGCAACCTCAGATAATCGATCAGTGAACTCTCTGGCCAGGGACGGCTCCTGAGTCGACGTCGAGCAGGAAGATGTCATCGCCGCCGGGACCGGCTGCGAGCACCATGCTTTCGCTGATCCCGAACCGCATCTTTCTCGGAGCGAGGTTGGCACAGCAGACGACCAGTCGGTTGACGAGGTCTTCGGGTTGGTACCGGCCCTTGATGCCGGCAAAGACTGTCTTGCGGACGTCTCCACCAAGGTCCAGTACCAGCTGCAGCAGCTTGTCGGCTCCGTCGACATGACACGCCTCGGCGACTCGAGCCACTCGCATGTCGACCTTCATGAAGTCGTCATAGTTGCATTGGTCGGTTGTCAGTGGTTCCTGTTGGTGAGCGTCACAGCTAGCGACCGGTTCGGCGTCTGCGTTCTCGACGGCGCCGTCGCCCACTTCGCCTGCCGTTTCCGGCTGCAAGGCGTCAGGCTCGGTCGTCTCTTCGGATTCGTTGTTGAGCTGTTGAGCGTCACGGGTGTCATCGATCATGGCTTGTACCTGTTTGGGGTCGACTCGTTGCATCATGTGTTGGAAGTTTCCGACGGGGGTCCCGGCCAGTGGAGTCTGTGCCTGGTCCCAGTCGGTGATCGGGTTGTTGAGCAGTTGGCCGGTTTGTTGTGCGAGGCGAGGCAGGACGGGTGCGAGGTAGATGGCGAGTTGTCGAAAGAGGTTCAGTGCAATGCTGCAGACATCTCGGAGTTCTTCTTGTCGGTCGGGGTCCTTATTGAGGACCCAGGGCGTGGCGTCTTCGACGAACCGGTTGGCAGAATCGGCCAGTGCCATCACTTCTCTCATGGCCAGGTTGAAGTCACACGCTTCGTAGGCCGCGGCGATGCGGTGTCCGGCATCGGCGGCATTGGCGAACAGTCCACCGTCCTCGGGGTAGGAGTCCGAGGTGTTTGTTTTGGCGAGGAACTTGGCGGTTCGGCTGGCGAGGTTGACCAGTTTACCGACCAGGTCCGAGTTCACCTTAGTGGCGAATTCTTCGAGGTTGAGGTCGAGGTCATCGAGTCGCGACCCGAGCTTGGCGGCGTAGTAGTATCTGAGCCAATCCGGGTCGAGGTGTTCAAGGTAGGTTGAGGCTTGGACGAAGGTGCCTTGGGACTTGGACATTTTCCGTCCATCGACGGTCAGGAATCCGTGGATGTGGACCTTGTCGGGCAGGTTGAAGCCGGCGGTCTTGAGCATCGCGGGCCAGAACAGAGTGTGGAAGTAGGTGATGTCCTTTCCGATGAAGTGGTGCACTTCGGTTTCGTCGTTGCGCCACCAGGTGTCGAAGTCTTCGTCATTGGCCTGGCACCACTGTCGGGTAGAGGCCATGTATCCGACGGGGGCGTCGAACCAGACGTACCAGAAGTGTCCGGGTGCGTCGGGGATTTCGAAGCCGAAGTACGGTTCGGGTCGCGAGACATCCCAGTCGCGGAGTTTATCGCAGAGGAAGTGACCCTTGAGATAATTGGCGACTTCGGGCTGCAGGTGGTCTCCACACTGGGTCCATTCTTCGAGAAACTCGTGATGCTGTTCGATGCGGACGAACAGGTGGTTGGCCGTGCGGATTTCCGGGGTGGCTCCGGAGAGTGTACTGCGTGGTTCGACCAGGTCGGTGGGGCTGAAGTTGGCCAGGCATTTGTCGCAGCTGTCGCCGTACTGTTCGGGTGCCGCGCACTTGGGGCAGGTGCCTCGGACAAACCGGTCGGCGAGGAAGGTGCCTTCGACGGGGTCGAAGAGCTGAGTGACTTGTTGTTCGTGAATCAGGTCGGCGTCGCGGAGTGCCTGCCAGATCTCGGCACACTGCGACCGGTTTTCATCGCTGTTGGTGCTGCCGTAGTTGTCGAATTCGATACCGAAGCCGGTGAAGTCACGGACATGAGCCGCCTGCATTTCGTCGATCAACTCGGTTTCGCTGCGGCCTTCCTGCCGGGCTCGGATCATGATCGCCGTGCCGTGTGTGTCGTCGGCACACAAGTAGATGCAGCGGTGGCCGCGGAGTTTCTGGAAGCGAACCCAGATGTCGGTCTGGATGTACTCGACCAAGTGACCGATGTGAATGTGCCCGTTGGCGTAGGGCAGTGCCGCAGTCACCAGGATCCGCCGCCCGTTCATGATCCGTATCCGCCTGGTGCATCCTGTTGCTGGGCTCGTTCTTCAGGCACGCATTGTATTGATTCATCGCGAGGCGACCAGAGCGCCCGTCCCTCGTGCTAGTTGGGCGGTCCCTTTGGGAAAGTCATTTTGACGGTCATGTTGCGGCCGTTGCGGCGGAGCACGATGGGGATCGTGTCCCCCCAGTTTCGGTTCAGTGTTGGGTGAGCGTGGAGTTGTTTGATGTTCATGTTGCGAGTCTGTCCGTCGAGGTTCACGATGACGTCTCCGACCTTGATCCCCGCTCTGCGGGTATGAGATCCCCAGATGAAGGTGACCTTGAGTGCCAGATTGTCGGCTCGAAGTTTCAGACCACGTCGTTCGTTGGTGTTGAGTTTGCGTCCCCAGAGTCCGCAGTTGGGGCCGACCATGTGCAACGATTCTCGCCAACTGGGGTCCCGGGATTGTCGCCAGCCGTTGGCCAATTCGAGTCGCACCTCGACGACCTGTTGCTTGCGTTGCAGTTGCAGTTGCAGTTGCACCTGACCGGTGGCCGGGATCGTTTCGAGCACTCGCGAGAAGTCACCCAGGGTCAGTACGCGGTGGTTTTCGGCCTTGACGATTCTGTCGCCGACCTGGATTCCACCCCGGGCCGCTGGCGTGTTGGGTTGGACCGAGCGAACCAGTGACTGGTCCTTGGCATCGACGGCGATGCCGAGGTTGGCCGGCGTCGGATAGGTGAAGACCATGTCCCGTTTGAGTTTGTTCTGGTTGCGAAGATGTTTGAGTCGGGCGACCTTGACGTCGTGGCAGTGGATGCACTTGTTCTTTCGCTTGGCCAGCATCCTCGGCATCGTGGGGATTTGTTCGGGCGTGCGACGCGAGTCGCCGGTTGGTTCGAGTGGTCTCTTGAGCACGTCGGCCAGCTTGTGCAACCGGAGCGTCGTTTTCATGGTGGCCAGCAGCGAGTCGCGGTTGAGGTGAGATTCGGGGCTCGAGTCGTCTCGGCCACCATACCGCGTGTAGATGCGGTTCTTGGCGTCCATGAAGAACGACATCCAAGTGAGGTCGAATTCAAACTGGAACAGGTCCAGGTTGATGCCGTTCATCGACTGGACGCGGACACAGACAAACTGGCGAGACAGTTGTCCCACCTGGGGGTCACGACGGACAACCTGCCCGTCAAAGTCATTGCAGGCTTCTCAGCGTTCGCATCGAAAGACGACGAACATCGGCCGGCCGGTCTGCTTGGCCAGTCGGCGGCCCTGCTCGTAGTCGTAGACCCAGTTGATCAGTCCGTCGATTTTCTGAGCGGCGGGTTTCTGGATTGGGCTGGATTGAGCGAGTGCGGGTGCGGGTGCGGGTGCGGCGGTTGCGGCCAGCATGGTCGCTGCCAGTAGTGCGTTGCGTGACAAGGGGGTGTCTCCGAGAAAGTCGGCAACAAGGTCATCCGGTTTGTCCAATGGGGTATCCTATGCCGCTGGTCTGTCGATTGCGAATCGAGCGGAGCGGCGTCAGTGCAGTGCGAACCTGACGTCCTTGTCGGCGACGGCTATCATGGAATCAACTTGGAATCCTTGTTCGAGACCGCTCATGCGACACATCCTCCGCACATTCGGCGTCGCCCTGATTGTCTGGGTCCATTCGACCTCAGCTGTGGCTCAGGACATCACCTGGACCGACATTCGCACTCTGGGTGTCGAGGGTCGCGGATTCGAGAAGACGAAATCATTTTTTGACCGGTTGCCGGCGGCGGCCGAGACGTTGGTGCGCAAGCCGGTGTGGTCGTTGAGCGAGGATTCGGCCGGTATGAGTGTTCGGTTTGTGACGTCGGCGACGACGATACACGCCCGCTGGACACTGCGTCGTTCTCGACTGGCGATGCCTCACATGGCGGCAACCGGAGTCAGCGGTGTCGACCTGTATGTCCGCGACGGCAAGGGCCGTTGGCGTTGGCTGGCCTGTGGCTTCCCGACTCGCATACCCACCAACTCGGTCCGATTGATCTCCGGCATCCCAGCCGCCCGCCGCGAATACATGCTCTATCTGCCGTTGTACAACGGGGTGACGTCGGTGGAGGTCGGAGTTCTCGAAGGGGGCGTGATCGAAAAGGCACCGGCACGTCCCAAGTCCGTGTCCCAACCCATCCTCTTTTATGGCACCTCGATCACTCACGGTGCCTGTGCCTCGCGGCCGGGAATGACTCACCTGGCCATGCTCGGCCGTCGCTACGATCGCCCGGTGATCAACCTGGGTTTTTCGGGCAACGGTCGCATGGAGATCGAGCTGGCCGAGTTGTTGTCGCAGGTGGACTCGGCCATTTATGTGCTGGACTGTTTGCCGAACATGCGGGCCGAGGAAGTCACCGAGAGAGTCGGGCCGTTCGTCAGGCGGCTGAGAAAGACTCGACCCAAGACTCCGATCGTGCTGGTTGAAGACCGCACGTATGCCAATTCATTTTTGGTCACGAGCAAACAGAAGCGCAACGACAGCAGTCGGAAGGCGTTGGCCGAGGAGTACCGGAAACTGAAGAGTGATGGGGTGACGGGGCTCTACTATCTGCCGGGAGCGGATCTGTTGGGCGACGACGGCGAGGGGACTGTCGACAGTTCGCATCCCAACGACCTGGGTTTCATGAGACAGGCTCGGGCGTTTGCCAAGGTGCTGGGTCCGTTGCTTGAGCGGGCGAAGTGAATGTGTCGGTGTTGGAATTCGAGAAGAGTACTACCGCCGAAGCTGTCGTGAAGATCGTCCTGGGCAGCCGTTCGCCTCGGCGTCTCGACTTGCTGGCCGGGCTGATTGGTGTGGATCGGGTCGAGGTGTTGCCACCTGTGCGTGCCGAGGAACCGGGTTTTTCGGACACTTGTCAGATGGATGCGATTCGCGATCGCCTGAGGCAGATTGCTCGGGGCAAGGCCGACGACGTGCGGTTGCAGCTGGGAGCTCAGCGACGAGCCACCGGCATCGCTGCGGTGATCTGTGCCGACACGGTGATTGTTGTTGCCGAGCCCGACGGCACACTGTGCGTGCTGGGTCAGCCGTGTGAATCGAATTGGCAGCAAGAGGTTGGTGGCTGGTTCGAGCGGTACTACGGCGAGCGGACTCATACGGCTGCCACGGCCGTGTGCGTGGTCAGTGGTTCGGGACGTGTATTAGAACGGGTGGTGGAATCGCGGGTGACATTTGGTGAGGTGGGGTCGGAGTGGTTGGAGGGTTACCTGGCCAGTGGCGAGTCGTTGGGGAAAGCCGGGGGGTATGCGATTCAGGGCTTGGCTGGTGAGGTGATCGAACGGGTCGAGGGAAGTCGGAGTAACGTGGTGGGTTTGCCGGTCGAGGCGGTGGCCGAGATGTTCTGCGAATTGGGGGTCGAGTTGAAAGTCGGGTTGGAGCGAGATGTTGATTGAGCCGACAGAGACTGGCGAGCTGCCGCATTGGATTGACGAGGACACGAGTCTTGCGGTCGGTGGTCGTCGTTTGCCGTCACGATATTTTCTGGCCCCGTTGGCCGGTTACACGCACTTGGCATTCCGTCGAGTGATCCGCGAGTTGGGCGGAGTGGGTTTGGCGACGACCGATCTGGTTCAGGCCACGACGTTGTTGTCGGGGCGGAAGCGAGCGATGCAGTTGATTGCGACGTCGCCGGAGGACCGGCCGTTGTCGGTGCAGATTTTTGGTGGTCGAGTGAGCGAGTTGGTGGAGGCGGCTGAGTGGTTGGCCGATCGTGGCTACGAGGGGATCGACATCAACATGGGCTGTCCGATGGCGAAGGTGAACAGCCAGGGCGGGGGGGCTCGGTTGATGTGCGACACCGAGGGTGCGTGCGAGGTGGTGTCTCGCGTGGTTTCGTCGGTCGACGTGCCGGTGACGGTCAAGATGCGGTTGGGTTGGGACCGTGACCAGATCACTGCTCCGGCGCTGGCTCGCGCATTTGAGGCCGAGGGTGCTGCGGCGATCACCATTCATGGTCGAACGCGTTCGCAGGGGTTTGGTGGCCAGGTGGATTGTGAGGGGATCCGCCGCACGGTCGAGGCGGTCGAGGCGATCCCGGTGGTGGGGAATGGAGACGTGAGGACGGTGGAGGATGCGTTTGCGATGCGTCGGGCGACCGGCTGTGCGGCGGTGGCGATAGGTCGCGGTGCGATGCTCGATCCGTGGCTGTTCGTCAAGATTGCCCGGGCTGTCGAGAGTGGTCAGGGCGAAGTGACCTCGTGGCAGCCATCGGCCGACGATCAGGTGGCGTTTCTGGTTCGGCATTTCGAGCTGATGACAATGCAGCATGGCGAGCACAGCTGTTTGCTGTTCCGCAAGTTCGCTGCGTGGTATGGGGTCCGGTTGGGGATTCCCGAGGACCTGGAGGACTGTTTGCGGCGGTTCGAGTCGATCGAGAAATTCGGTGAGATCGTCGAGCAGATTCGCCAGCGGCATGGGACCAGGACAGGCGACGTTGCGACGGCGTTGGTCAAGGTGCCCAACGGCCCGGTCGAGCGTTGGTGATGGTTGGCGACCGGCTTGCAATTGGGCGTTGAAAGACCGACAGTGCGGCGGTTTCGGTTTCTTCGGTGTCAGGTCTTGCGATGGCGAGTGTTTCGAGCGAACGGCCGACTCGAGTCCGCTGGCTGATGTTCTCGCTGGCCTGCGGCACGTCGTGGTTTCTGTACCTGCACCGCTACACATGGAACGTAATCGGTCCGTATCTGGCCGAGGATTACGGGCTGTCGAAGACCGAACTCGGCACGATCTTCAGCTTTTTTACACCGACCTACGGCATCGGCCAGATCCCCAGCGGGATCCTGTGCGACTTCATCGGTCCGCACATGTTCCTGGGCGTGATCATCGTGCTCGGGTCGTTGTTGATGCCATTCTATGGAGTCGCCGGAGGCCGGACCGGATTGATTGCGGTGAGGCTGGCATTCGGTGCGGCTCAGGCCGGCACGTACCCGTCGCTGTCGAAGGTCACCGCGACGTGGTTCCCGGTCAAGACTCGGACGATTATCCAGGGTTGGGTGGCGACATTTTTCGGTCGCAGCGGTGCTGCGATGTCGTCGATCATCCTGGGCAGTCTGCTGATCGGTTATTTTAAAATGAGCTGGCAGTGGGGTCTTGTGGTGATGGGTGGTGCGGGAGTTTTGTTCGGGATCGTGTTCCTGGCGTTGTTCCGCAATTCGCCCGACGAGCATCCTGGTGTCAACGATGCCGAGCGAGCCTTGATTGCCGAGGGGTCGCCGCCTCCGAACCCGTCGGCGCCTCCGGTGTTGCCCTTTCGCGTGGCGATCCAAAACCGCAGCATGCTGTTTTTTGTGATCCAGCAGATCACCAGTGCGGGTGCTGACGCCGTGTATGTGCTGTTCATGGGCGATTACTTCTTGAATGCCAAGGGTTTCGACATCACCGAGGCGGGTCTGTTGATCAGTTTGCCGTTGTGGGGTGGAGCGATTGGCGGGATGCTGGGCGGTTTCTTCAACGACCTGATGATCAAGTGGACCGGCAGCCGGCGGATTGGCCGCTCGGCGGTCGGATTCACCGGCAAGTTCATCGCCTGCATCCTGATGTTCGTGGCGATTGCTCAGGACGACGGAGTCGCGGCGGCTTGGGCACTGTTCGCGGTCAAGTTTTTCACCGACTGGAGTCAACCGACGGTCTGGGGGACGTGTACCGACATTGGAGGCCGGTATTCGGCGACGGTGTTTGGAGTAATCAACACGTCGGGTTCGATCGGCGGGCTGGTCTCACCGATCCTCTTCGGCGGCATTCTCGACTGGAACACCAGCGAGGTACTCGTTGATGGGATCACGAAGTCGGTGACCAACTACAACCCGTTGTTTGTGACGGTGTCGGTGATGTATATGATCAGCGCATTTTGCTGGCTGCTGGTCGATTGCACCGATTCGCTGGAATCACGATTGGCTCCGGGAGGGGATCTGGCGGGCGATGATGACGAAGGCCAGGAGGTGAGTGGTGTCGACGATGCCGAGTGATTCGAGCGGGTCTGCGGCTCCGACGCGGGTTCGCTACATGGTGTTCGTGCTGGGCTTCGGCACGAGTTGGATGCTGTACCTGCATCGTTACTCGTTTGCGTTGATCAAGCCGTTCCTGAAGGAGGAGCTGGACGTCAGCAACACCGAGTTGGGGATGATGGACACGGTGTTTTCGATGACCTACGCCGGTCTGCAGTTTCCTACCGGTCTGTTGGGTGACATGGCTGGAGTGCACTGGTTGCTGGGTGGCTTGATCCTGTTGTGGTCGATCGCATTGGCCGGTCACGCGTGGGCTCCGACCAAGGGGCTGTTGTATGTATTCCGGGCGTTGTTTGGAGCTGGTCAGGCGGGGGTCTTTTCGCTGGTGGGGCGGTTGACTCGTTGCTGGTTCCCGGCCAGCGTTCGCACGACGGTTCAGGGTTGGGTGGGGGTGTTTGCTGGCCGTTTTGGTGGTCTTGCGGCCAACATCCTGGTGCTGACGGTGATGATCGGCATCTGGGGTCTGAAGTGGCAAACGGCTCTCTACATCCTGGCCGCCGCTGGCATCGTGCACGGCATCGTGTTTTTGGTGGCGTTCCGCAATTCGCCGCGACAGCATCCGGGATCGAACGATTTGGAGGTGGACCTGGTTGAGGGTGAGGAGGGTGCGGCGGCCAACGAGCCATTGAAGTTCCGTGACCTGCTTCGGCAAATGGATCGCCGCTCGATTTTCAATCTCGCCTACATCAACATCTCCTCAATACTCAGCTCCGTCGCCGACCAGATCTACTCGTTGTGGATTCCTCTGTTTCTCTTCGAGCAGTACGCCTTGAAGTTCAAGGAGATGGGAATTTATTCGGCGTTGCCGTTGTTGGGAGGTGCTTGTGGTGGGATGTTCGGCGGGTTCATCAGCGATCGGTTGATTCGGATGACGGGCAATCGGCGGTGGGTACGGAGTCTGGTTGGGTGTTTTGGCAAGGCGATGGCGGCGGCGATACTGGCGATCGCGGTATTGTTCTGTTTCGACGACCCGTACGTCTTTTGCGGAATGCTGTTTGGTGTGAAGTTTTTTGCCGACATCAGCTTGGCGTCGCGATGGGGCACGGTGACGGATGTGGGTGGCAAGGCAACCGCCACGGTGTTTGCCTTCAACAACTCGGTCGCCAGCTTCGTGGCCATGTTCTTCCCGGCGGTTTATGGCTGGGTATCCGAGACCTACGACTGGCAGACGGTGTTCTGGATGGCGTGTGCGTCGTATGTCGGCTGTTCGATCGCCTGGCTGTGGGTCGATTGCACGGTGACGATTCTGGCCAGCGATCGGCAGGAGTCGTAGTGGCCGATGCCCTGGGCCGCACCTGACGTGTTCAGCAGGCGAGGACTTCGCGAACCTGTTCCTCGTCGACGCCATCGACCAGTTCGACGTGGCCCATTCGGGTTGGCAGTACGAATCTCAGCTTGCCGCGGGCGGTTTTCTTGTCGAGTCGCATGCGGGCCATCAGTTCATCAATCGTCGGCCCCTTGGGTGCACACACGGGCAACCCGACCGCTTCGAGCAATTGCACCTGCCGCCGCGTGGTGTCTTCATCGATCCGACCAAGTCTTTCGGCCAGGCGGCTGGCCTGGACCATCCCGATCGAGACCGCCTCGCCGTGCAGCAACTCGCCATAGCCGGCAAGTGTTTCGTGGGCATGAGCGAACGTGTGTCCGTAGTTGAGCACGGCTCGGACGCCGGTTGTTTCGCGTTCGTCCTGCTCGACAATCTCGGCCTTCAGTTGGCAACTGCGTATGATCACGGACTCGAGCAGATCGAGGTTTCGGTCGCAGAGTCCTGCGAGGTTGTTTTCGAGTTGATTGAAGAAGTCGGCATCAAGAATCACTCCGTACTTGATCACTTCAGCCAGCCCACTGCGGTAGTCTCTGACGGGCAGCGATTCGAGCGTCGCGGTATCGATGAGCACACCGGCCGGTTGGTGGAAGGCTCCGATCAGGTTCTTGGCCTTGGGGTGATTGACGGCAACTTTGCCGCCGACCGAGCTGTCGACCTGTGCCAACAGAGTGGTGGGGACCTGGATGAATCGGATGCCTCGGGCGTAAGTGGCTGCAACAAACCCCGCCACATCTCCGACCACACCACCTCCAACGGCCACAACCAGCGTCTCGCGATCGGCGGGCAGTTCGACCAGCGAGTTGTATATCGACTCGGCCACGGCGAGCGATTTGGATGTTTCGCCGGGTTCGAGCACGTGTCGGCTGACGAGCCAGCCGTCGGTTTGGAAGCTGTCCAATACTGTTGCCGCATGGGAATCGGCGAGGTTGTTGTCGGTGACGACGAGTGCTGATCCGGGCGTATCGAGTCGGCACCAGTCGCGACAGCGGGTGGCTGTTGCTGCCAGCAGTTCGCGACCGATCTGGATGTCGTAGCTTCGGTGAGCCAGTGAGACATGGACATTGGGCATGAGCAGACTCAGTCGATCTCGTGACGTTGATTCCAGGGAATGGGCATTGTCGGTTGGGGTTTCTGTTCGCGATGCCGGGTATCTCGAGGCCGGTTGCCGAAGTAGTCGACAAGTCGGCAGAGTTGTTTGACGGCTTCTTCCCAGGCCGCTTGTCCTTTTTCGACAGTCCCTTTTTCCGCGTCGCCCAGGACACCGGTTTCCGAGTAGCTGCTGGTCCATGAGATCAGCGGTGCGGGTCCAGCGCCGAAGAGGTCGACCCAGTTGAAGTCGTTTTGTTCGTCGTTCATCTTGATCGTGCCGCTCTGGATCTTGTCCTTGCGGACATCGTCTTCGGCCAGATAGAGGTAAAGGGACGTTTCGAGTTCACCGGCGTGGGAGCAGCCGCCGGGGAAGTGGCTTTCTCGCCAACCGGGCAGGAAGTCCTTATCGACTGTGAGCAGGTTCCACCACGCCACCAGCACGCATTCGGCGTCGGTTTCGAGGTTGGTACGTCGTGCGGCCAGATCGAGGTTGGGCATGTTCGATCCGTGCCCGTTGAGCAGGATGATTTTCTTGAAGCCGTGGTAGGCCAGCGAGCGGGTGATGTCGGTGACCTGTCGGATGAACGTTTCGTAGTGCGTGTTGATGGTCCCGGGAAAGTCCATGACATGTCCGGTGTATCCGTAGGCGAGAGTTGGCAGCACGAGCACCTTGTCGGGCATCGCCTCACCGCAGCCTCGGGCCACTCCACCCGGACAAACCAGGTCGACATCCAGCGGCAGGTGGTGGCCGTGTTGTTCGACCGCACCGCACGGCAGAATGCAGACTTGGTTGTCCGCGACCGCGTCGTTGATCTCGGGCCACGTCAGCTTCTCGTACCGGTATTCACTCGCAGCCCGACTACTCATCTTTGGCTCTCCCACCCCACGGCTCTTGCGGCCTGTTTGCCCATCTTCGAGAATCGAATGGCACGTTGCCACATGTCCTGTCTCCCGTTTCATTCTGGCTGGCCCACGCCATGACCGCCAGCGACCTGTCGTCCGCCGAAGCTGCCAGTGATTCGGCCAGTGATTTGGATGTCCCGAGTGCAGGAGTTGAGTCGGTCGAGTCAGCCGATGCGGCTGACTCGATTCGTCACATCCTGATCGGAACGGCCGGTCACATCGACCACGGCAAGACTCGTCTGGTGGGCTGTCTGACAGGGGTGGACACGGACCGTTTGCCTGAGGAGAAGGCTCGAGGGATTTCGATCGATCTGGGGTTTGCTCATTGGGAAGCCGACGGTTTCCAGTTCGGTCTGATCGATGTGCCAGGTCACGAGAAGTTCGTCAAGAACATGGTCGCCGGTGCGACCGGAGTGAACGTGGCCCTGCTGGTGATCGCCGCCGACGACGGCGTGATGCCTCAGACTCGCGAACATCTCGAAATCATGGACCTGCTGCAGATCAGTACAGGTGTGATAGCGATCACCAAGACGGACCTGGTGGATCCGGATTTCATCGAGTTGGTTGAGGCTGAGATCGAAGAGACGGTGGCGGGGACGTTTCTGGAAGGGGCTCCCCTGGTCCCGGTCTCTTCAGAAACCGGCGAGGGGATCGAGACACTCAAGTCGACGTTGATTGAAGTGGCTCGGGGGGTGACGCTTCGGGAAAGCGAACCGGTATTCCGGATGCCGGTGGACCGGGCCATCTCGCTACCCGGCCACGGCACGATCGTGACTGGCAGCGTGATCAGCGGGCAGGTGCGTGCCGGGGACACGTTGGAGTTGTGGCCCGAGGGTCGCGAGGTGCGGGTTCGCAGCGTGCAGAACCACGGTGCCGATTCGGACGATGCGGGGGCCAGGCAGCGGACGGCGATCAATCTGGCGGGAGTGAAGTACGACGAGGTGTCTCGCGGTGTCGAGTTGGCCACAGCCGGGCTACTGCAACCGACCCGTCGCCTGCTGGTCGATTTGAAACTACTTTCCAGTTCGCCGTTGCAGTTGAAGGATCGGATGGAGTTGAACCTGCATCTGGGGACTCGTGAGGTCCCGGCCCGAGTGATGCTCAAGGGTCGACTGTTGAAGCCTGGCGAACGGGGTTATGCGGAGTTGCGATTGTCCGAGGACATAGTGGCCGCTCACGCTCAGCCGTTCATTCTCCGTCGAGTCTCGCCCGCATTGACCGTTGCCGGTGGCCGCGTGCTGGACCCGTGGCTGCCGGACGGCAAGCGGATTCGGGACCTTCAGCTTGCTGGTGCGGCTTTGGATCAGCCTGACGAACGGGCACGTCTGTCCGGCCTGGTCGCCAACCTTGACGACATCCCGGAAACGCCTCTGGCGGCGCTGTGGCGTGCCGGAGTGGGCAGCCGGCGTTACAAGGAGTTGGTTGAGGAATTGACGGCCGAGGGGACGATTGTGCAGATCGGCGAGCAGGGACGCTCGATCCCGATTCACAAGCAGCGGCTCGAGTCGCTTGCGGGGACGCTGGTCAAGACGATCCGCGAGGAACTCGAGAAGCGGCAGCCTCGCAGGACGTTGCCGCGGGCCACGATTGTCTCGGCCTGCCGCGAGATCATGAGACCGGTGTTGCTCGAGGCCGTGCTGTCTCAGCTGGTGTCGTCGGGCGAACTGGTCGTCACCGGCGGCAACCTGGGTCCGGCCGATGCCCAGGCCCAGTTGACCAAGGCTCAGCGAGTCGCTCGTGATTCGCTGCTCGAGCAGGTCCAGGCCGCCGGGTTGACTCCACCCACCTTCAAGCAGCTCGGCGAATCACTCGGCCAATCCCGTGACGTGCTGTCGATGTTGTTGGCGTTGTGTGTCGAGGAGGGGTTGGTGGTGGCCGTTTCGGACGATCTTCATTTTGCTCCTGAGGCGATCGAAGAGGGACGCGTTGTCTGCGAGGGTGTGTTTGCCGAGCAGAGCGAGGCGACGATGTCGCAATTGCGTGAAGCGTGGGGGATCAGCCGCAAGTTTGCGGTGCCGTTGTGCGAGTATTATGACACGGTCGAGATCACTCGTCGCACAGGCGACGTCCGTGTCTCTGGTCCGAAGTTGGGTGTGGCGTTGGGGTGAGTCCGTTACGGGTCGAGCGGTCAGGTCACAAAGGAACGAGCGAGTGAACACGTCACATCAGGAACTGTTGCGGAGCCTGCCTCCGGTGACCGATTTGATCCAGGACGGTCGGTTGGCCGAGTTGATCGAGGTGTCGGGTCGGGAGGCGTTGCGCGAGTGGATCCGCGTGTCGCTGGACGAGACACGTGGCTGGTTGTTGTCGCAGGACGCATCGCAGGCCGATGTGACTCGCGAGGCGTTGTGCGAGCGGGTTGTGGCTGGAGTCTTGAGCGAGAGTCATTTGGCGGGGCTACGGCGATTTGATCGGGTGATCAACGCGACGGGCGTGGTGTTGCACACCGGATTGGGCCGTTCGCCGCTCTCGGTTGCCGCTCGGGCGGCGTTGGACGAACTGGGCGGAGCAGGCAATGTGGAGGTCGACCTGGCGACTGGCGAGCGGCGGTACCGGGGTCATCAGTTGCAGGCGGCGTGGTCGGCGTTGTGCGGAGCCGAAGATTCGGTCGTGGTCAACAACAACGCTGCGGCAACACTATTGACGTTGCAGGCATTGTGTGCCGGTCGCGAGGTGGTGATTTCCAGGGGTCAGTTGATCGAGATTGGCGGTTCGTTCCGATTGCCCGAGATCTTCAAGCTCTCGGGTGCGGTGTTACACGAGGTCGGCACGACGAACAGGACCACCGTGGCTGATTACGCCGAGGCGATCGGCCCTGATACGGCTGCGATCATGCACGTGCACACGTCCAACTACAAGGTGATTGGTTTCACGGATGCTCCAGGCATCGAGCCATTGGCTCGGTTGGCTCACGAGCACGATCTGGTGGCCATCGACGACATTGGCAGCGGTGCGATGGTCGACGTAACGCAGTTCGGTTTGCCGGCCGAGCCGACTTTCAAGCAGAGCCTGGAATTTGACGCGGACGTGGTGTTGGGCAGCGGCGACAAGCTGTTGGGCGGGCCACAGGCGGGGATCATCCTGGGCAAGAGTCGCTACGTGGAGCCGATCCGCCAGTTCCCGTTGGCTCGAGCCGTGCGAGTGGGCAAGCTGACGTTGGCGGCGTTGACGGCGACCTTGGATGCGTACCGGCGGGGCGAGGCGATTGCGGAGGTGCCGGTGTTGAGACTGCTGGCGGCTGGCGAAAGCGAGTTGGTAGAGCGGGCCGAGGCCTTGGCTGGTCAATTGGGTGCAGTTGAGGGAGTCGGTGTCGAGGTGCTACGTGAAGCCGCCTTGGTGGGTGGCGGGTCGCTGCCGGGTGCCGAGATGCCCACGGCGGTGTTGGCGATCGACTTGGCGGGCGTGTCGGCGGATCAGCTGGCGTTACGATTGCGAACCGGTGCTGTGCGGCTGTTTGCCAGGATCCAGCACGATCGCGTGCTGGTCGACTTGCGGAGCGTGTTGGCCGAGGACGATCCCCTGGTGCTCGAAGCTCTGACGGCCTCTGCGGAATCCGGGAGCGGCTGAGTCGAGTCGGTTGGTGGAGTCGGTTGGTGGAGTCGGTTGGTGGAGTCGGTTGGTGGAGTCGGGGGTTGCGTCCGGGTAAGCTGGTGTGCCGTTCTGGCGAGATGACCTTAATCGTCGCTCCCCCTGAAGAAGACCACCGGAGACCGTACCGATGAAGACCCTCCACCTGTTGAGTGCCGCTGCGATTCTGGCTGCCACGGCCGTCTCGGCCTTTTCACAGAAGGCTCAGAACACCAAGACCGCATTCCTGGATGCCAAGTCGGCCGGACCTGATTTTGCCGTTCAGGGTGAGTATGTCGGAACGATCGGCACGTCTCGCAAGCTGGGTATTCAGGTCGTTGCGTTGGGAAAGGGCGGTTTCAATGCCGTGCTGTATTCGGGTGGGTTGCCCGGAGCGGGCTGGGACAGCAAGACTCAGGTCCGACTCAAGGGCCAGTCGGCTGGCGGCACGGTCACGTTCACGGGGCGGAACTTCACAGGCAGTGTGGCTAATGGGGTGTTCAGCGGCACGGCGGAAGACGATGTCACTTACAGTGCAAAGAAGGTGCAGCGGAAGTCGCCGACACTCGGTTCGAAGCCGCCTGCGGGGGCTGTGGTGTTGTTTGACGGCAGTACGGCCGAGCATTTTGAGGGTGGCGAGTTGCAGGCTGGCAAGCTGTTGAATGTCGGTGTTCGCTCGAAGCGGAAGTTCACCAATTTCACATTGCACCTGGAATTCCGGACTCCCTTCATGCCCTACGCTAGAGGTCAGGCTCGAGGCAACAGCGGCATGTACCTGCTGGACCAGTACGAGTGCCAGGTGCTGGACAGTTTCGGCCTGGCGGGTTTGGACAACGAGTGTGGCGGCATCTACAAGGTGGCTCGTCCGAAGGTCAACATGTGTTTGCCGCCGTTGAGTTGGCAGACGTACGACGTCGAGTTCACGGCTGCGAAGTTCGATACGGCGGGCAAGAAGGTGGCTCCGGCGGTAACAACGATCCGTCACAACGGCGTGGTGATTCACCAGAAGTTGACTTTGAAGTTGACGGCCGGTGGAGGTCAAAGTGACGAGCGACCAGGTGCGTTGTACCTGCAGAACCACGGCGACCCGGTTCGGTTTCGCAACATCTGGGTTGTCGAGACCAAGTAGCCGATCGCGTCTTGGCGTTGGTTCTCGATGCACTCGATTGGAGACGACGTGATGGCTCAGGCTGCGAATACATGGACGACTGACCAGTTGCGAGACCAGGTGGGGCAGCTGCCTCGCTACACCCTTGGTCATCTGCCGACACCGCTCGAGTACCTGCCCCGGTTCACACGGGCGATCGGTGGCCCACCGGTGTACATCAAGCGAGACGATTGCACGGGCTTGGCATTCGGCGGCAACAAGACACGTCACAACGAGTTTCTGATCGCAGATGCGTTGGAGAAGGGTGCGGACCTGGTGGTTTGGGGTGCGGGGATTCAGAGCAACAATTGTCGTCAGACGGCTGCGGCGTGTGCCAAGGTGGGTCTCGACATTCATCTTGTGCTCGGGCGCGGCAAGCCGGCCGACGGGCCGGACCTGATTCAGGGCAACCTGTTGCTGGATCACCTGGTGGGTGCTCATGTCGAGATCATCGAGGGGGGAGTGGGTCCGGAGGTGGACGCGAGGATTCTGGAGGTGGCCGAGGAGTACCGTCGTGCGGGTCGTGAGGTGTACGAGTGGGATCGGACGACGGTGAAGAGTCTGGCGGCGGTCAGTTACGTGTTGTGTCTGGTCGAGATCATCGAGCAGGCGTTTGAGGACGATCATTTGGAGTCTCATCCCGGCGGCTGGTCCCCTCAGGCGGTCTACGGCTGTTCGGCCGGATCGACCGGTGCCGGGATGGTGTTGGCGGCGGCGGCGCTGGGTGCCGACTTTCCGATCCGCCACGTGGCTCCGATCGTCTGGCCCTGGGACACTCGCGTGGAGATGGCCAGGATTGCGACCGAGGCGGGTGAGCGGATTGGTGTGGAGGTGTCGTGTGCGAGTGGTGATATCGAGTTGCACGAGGAGTATGTTGGTGCTGGTTACGGCGAGGTGACGCCGGGTTGTCTGGAAGCGATGGCGGTCTTGGCCCGGACCGAGGGGATCCTGGTCGACCCGTCGTACAGCGGCAAGGCGTTGGCGGGTCTGATCGACCACATCCGCAGCGGCCGGCTCGACCCAGATCGGCCGGTCGTCTTCGTCCACACCGGCGGCACTCCGGCGTTGTTTGCCTACAACGAGATCCTGGCCGAACAGATTTCCGCTCGCCGTCTATCCGACGCGGGCGTCTAGAGCCGGGGCAGTGCTGGCGGTTTCGGCGGCGGTGCGGGCCTTGCCGGGGGAGTATTCTTCTTGTTGGCGAAGAGCACTTGGGGTCGGTTGGGAGTGGCGGGCCTGGGGCGACCGGCTCGGCGTTGAACCGGTGGCACGTAGCGTTGGATCACTCGCAGTCCCAGCGGGTCCTTGAGTTCGCGAGCAGCCATGACGGCAAACGGAGTTCCGGGAGCTTCGTGGACGACTTTCTCGAGCCATTCGGTTGCCTGGCGGGCGATTTTCTTGAACGGGGCTGCGTGGTTCAGCTTGTCGTCGGGGCGGAAGATCCAGCGGTTCGACTTGCTGCCGACATCCTGCGGCGTCAGGTCGTTCTTCAATTTGGCGCAGGCGTAGTTGTATTCCATGCAGCGGACCTTCTGAGCCAGCAGTCGTCCGTAGGCCAAGGCAAAGGCGACTCGCCAACGAGGTGACAGTTCGTTGCTGTAGGCCTGCTCGATGCCTCGCGGAAACGCCTGCAGGATCTGGTCAATCATCAGGACGCTTTCGGCGACTTGTTTCTGAGCATCACTGGCCACTTGCTTGAAGTTGCCGGGTGTGACTCGGATGTCCAGCCGCGGCGTGCTCTTGGCCTGGAATTGTCGGCTGGCCATCGAGGCCTTGTAGACGGCCATTCTCAGGGGGCGATTGGAGATACTCTTGAGGCAATCGGCGGGTGACGAGTAGCTGTAGTCGGGTTCGAAAGGTCTCATGGCCGCCGCGTCGTATCGGCCCAGGGGTGCCAATCCGGCCATGGTGGTCATGTTGGACATGAAGTAGATACCGCCGGTCTCGGTGACCAGGCGTGCGAGTGCGTAGGGTGCGAACCCTGACGAGAGTGGTGGTCGGTTGTACTGTGGGCCGGCGAACCAGAAGGGGAGTCGAACGAGGCTGGGGATGGCTGCGTCGGGTCCGAGGTCGACAGGCAGCTGGTAGGTCTTGCCGTTTTCGGGTGCGACATAGGGGACGTAGCCCAGTCGGGCTCCAAAGGGTGCCGAGGGTCCGATCACGTAGGCCTTGGCACCCTTGCGGCGGCAGCGGGCGATTGCGGCTTCCAACGGTGCACCGTGGTCGTCGCCCGCTTCGTCGGTGATCGCCACCAGCATGATCTGGCGCCCCTGCTTGTTGCGGTAGTCACCCCACATGCCCATCACCTGATAGAACGCCGTGAAAACGTTCTCGCGACCGGTCTGATCCGCCGTCAACGCCGCAAACGCCTTTTCGATTTCTGGGAACTGGTCGGTGGGAGACTTGGTCAGGTAGGTGGTCTTCTGGCCGTAGGAGACGACGGCCGAGAGCAGGGGTTGGTCGCGCATCGGCAACTGACCGGTCCGTTCCAACGCGTTCAACTCGCCATAGATCCGCTTCAGTCTCTTTTGGACCTTCTTGCGTTGTCCGACCAGGCTGCCCGAGGCGTCGAGCATCCAGACGACCAGCACCTTGCGTTCCTTGAGGTTGTTGGCGATTTCCCAGGTGACCAGATCGAGTGCCGATTCCAATTGCACGATCGCTTCGCCCACGGTCCCCTTGACCACGATCCGGTCGTCGACCTCGATCCCTTCAGGGATGTCGTAGGCCACCTGTTGCAACTCGGTCGGCGGCTGTTCAAAAACGGGGGTTGGCGGTGCTTTGGGCTCGGGATTGTCGTTCTGAACCATGCCGACACTGGTCGAATTGATCACCTCACGAACTTCCAGTTCGCGTTCGTCCGGGTTGGCCAACTCGTAATCGATCTGCTCTTCGAGCTCTACGAGTTCTTCCGGCTCGCGGATCACCGTTTCGATCACCGAGTCGTACGGATCGGAGTGATCGGATTCGACGAAGAGTCCCGAGAGGTTGAAGATGACCCAGACGTGTAGCAGCAGGCTGACGACGGTGCCGGCCACTCCGAGTCGGCCATCGGCCTGGTCCGACTGGATGTCGCCGGCCAGTTCGAGTTCGATCACATCGTTGTCGACGGCATGAGTGGTGTCGAGAGGCCCGTCGGGCTGCCAGCCCTGAAACGAGCTCTGTGTCTCTTCGTCCCAGACGTCTGGCGAGGTCAAGACCGTCGCCGATGCGGCGTCGTGTTCGACGTCGGGATCGACGATAGGGATGTGAGAGTCATGGAGCATCGGACGGCTCCGCAGCCATGTCCAGGTCCGTGTCCAGTATCATTCTATCACAGAAGATCGGTTCGGTGTACAGGCGAAGGCTACTTCGAATGTGTCTGAGGATTCTTGGAGCGTGTTTCAGGTGGCCGCGCGAGTGGTTTCGGTTTTCAGACAGCGGTCGATTTGTCGGACGGCCTGTCTGAGTCGTTGTGAGTTTTCGACGATGGCGAGTCTGAGGTATCCTTCGCCTTCTTCGCCAAACCCTCGTCCCGGGCTGCAGGCGACACCGGCCTCGTCGAGCAGTTTTATGGCGAATTCGATCGACCCCATTTCGGCCCAGGGTTCGGGGATGGGAGTCCAGAGGAACATACCGGCCTGCGGCCGGGTGACGTCCCACCCGAGTCGTCCGAGTCCATCGCAGAGTGTATCTCGCCGCTGCTGGTATTCGGCGGCGACGCTCTCGACGGCCGCGTCGCAGTGACGCATGGCGATGATGGCGGCGATTTGGATTGGCTGAAAGATACCGTAGTCGTAGTAGCCCTTGATGGTGGCCAGGGCACGGATCATCTCGGCGTTGCCCGTGGCGAATCCGATCCGCCATCCGGCCATGCTGTAGCCCTTGCTCATGGTGGTGAATTCGACTCCGACCTCGAGTGCTCCGGGGGCTGCCAGAAAGCTGGGGGCCTGGTAGCCGTCGAAGCAGATGTCGGAATAGGCAAAGTCGCTGATGACCAGGAACCCGTACCTCTTGGCCAAGCGGACCAGCTCGACGTAGAAGTCGGATTCGACACAGGTCGCGGTCGGGTTGTGTGGGAAGTTGACGATCACAACCTTGGGTTTGGGTTCCAGATGCTCGCATGCGTAGGCGATATTGGTCAGGAATGCATTGGGGTCGCGGCAGTCGAGCGAGATGACGTTGCCGCTGGCGAGCATGACCGAGTAGACATGGATCGGGAACGACGGAGAGGGAACGATGGCTGTATCGCCTGGTCCCATCAGAGCCAGGCACATGTGACTGAAGCCTTCCTTGGACCCAATGCAGGCGATCACTTCGTCGTCCGGCTCGAGTCTCACTCCGAAACGTCTCCAGTACCTCGCGGCCACTTCGCGACGCAGGTTCTCGATGCCCGACGAGACGCTGTAGCGGTGGTTCCTGGGGTCCTCGACCGCCTCGGCCAACTTGCTCCGGATCAATGGGTCGGGAGGGTCGGTCGGGTTGCCCATTCCCAGGTCGATCACGTCGACACCATCGGCTCGCTTCTTTTGTTTCAGAGCGTTGATCCGCCCAAAGAGGTAGGGCGGCAATCTTCGAACCCGATCGGCAACCGGGATCGTGAAGTCTCCGTCATGGAATGGAGTTTCCGATTCACTGCGCATGGGACGGGCCGAGTGAGAGACGAGTGAGAGAGCCAGTTGCGACGCAGGTCGGTTGGCCAGGCTGATTCTTATCTTACCAGTGATTCGAGGTATGAGAAGCACGCGAGTTGGCCTGCGGGCGTCGGTGGGTCCGGCTGTAGCGGCTGTGACGACCAGAGGCCGGAAGGCACGTGGAAATGGGTTTGGAAACGGCCTAGGATGGGTTGTCGCCGTCTTGTTGAGGCGGAAACAATGTCGAATCCACCGATCGGCTCAGCATGCCCAGCCTCACGATCACCTGCCCGGGTTGCCAACGTCGATTGGTATTTCCCGACCATTCGGTCGTGGGCAAGACGGCTCGCTGTCCGGAGTGCAGCGAGCGGTTTCCGATCGAGGCCTCTGTTGAGGCAGGATTGCCCGAGATAGCAGTCTCCGAGTTACCAGCGGTTGTGCGGAACCGGGGCCGGCAGTCATCGGTGTCACCACGTGCGGGTTCGAGTCGTGCATCGCGTCGTCGTCCGGCGTGGTTGCCACTGGCGATCACCGGAGTCCTGGGCGTGGTTGCGGTTGTGCTGCTGTTGGTATTTTCTGGCGACGGTGGCGACGGAGAAGCGACGTCGGACGACATGGCCGAGGGGGCTCGAGCGGGGGGTGCTGCCGACGGTGGCCGTTCTGAGGTTTCGGATCAGGATCCGGCGGTCGCCATTCCAGCGGTTTCGCGGGCGACCGGCATGATTCGAGTCGAGACGACTCCATCGGGGGCCATGGTGCTTGTCGACCATCAGCGTGTCGACGATGCCGAAGGTGAGCCCCAGTTGACTCCCTGCATCGTCACCGCCTCGAAGGGGTCTCATGCGGTCACGATCATCCGCCGCGGATTCCAGGACCAGACACGACAGGTGAAGGTGTCTGCTGGGGAAGTGGACGTGGTGTTCGAGCCTGCTCGCGAGGGGACCAGTGCGGTGCTGTCGACTCGCTGGTTTGTCGACCCGAGTGTGGGCCAGCCGTTGCCGATCGAGTCGGTTAATGCGGTGGGACGGGGCCGCGACCCATGGCTGGGATCGGAAGGGCTTTCGTTGTGGTTTGTGGCCGATGGGTCGCAGGGCCAGGGTGTGTACTTTGCCACGCGAGCGAGTCCGTTCGAGGAATTCGGTGTGGCTCAGTTCGTGCCGATCACTCGAGGCCGCGATCAACGTGGCTCGCCGAGTGTGACTTCGAGCGGGTTGCTGGTGTACGTTGTCCCGGGGACGGCGTCGATCTGGGGAGCGACACGAGGTGGTCCGTTGCGGCCATTTGACGACAAGCATCCGTTGACGTCCAGTTTCAAGACCTCGCCGAAGTGGACGGCGGCCCAGGTGCTTGGTGGAGGCTTACACCTGTACTGGGTCGAGACGATCCGTGACACGTCGATTTGTCTGCACGCGTCGCGACCCAAGCTCGACGCACCGTTTGTGGACGCCGAGAGTTTCGATTTGCCCGGAACCCGCCCCTGCCTGTCGGCCGACGGGCTCAGGCAATACGTCTTCGACGGCAAGACGCTTGTCCGTTGGCGACGGGTCTCGTTGCGAGGCCGGTTTGCCAAGGACGAGACTGTCGCCGAACTCGAGTTGCCCGACTATGTCGACGACCCGATCGCCGGGCAGTTTGCTGTCAGTGATGACGAGAGGTGGTTGGTGTACAGCCAGGGTCCTGACGTTGGTGCTTTGATGATGATGGTCCGGCTGCACGAACGGCCGAATCGCGGCAGCCTGGTGGTTGGTGTGCCGGCACGCGCGCGAGCTGTCGTTGCTCAAGCCGACAAGAAGAAGATGGCCGGGGCCGACGAGCCCGGCACACCGGCGGCGAAACTGGTGATCGATCCGAAGGCACTCGAGAAGTCCGTCAAGCCGTCGACCGACCCGGCCAAGGGGGCGGTCAAGGCGGTGTCGGTGCCGAAGCTGGCTTTGAGTGTTTACCGATCCACTTGGCACGACTTGTTGTCGACTCGCGACTACAAGGCCGCCAACGCTCTTTTGGTATCGGCCGGTCGCGACACGGGGATGGCCAAGTTCCCGGACGTGTTGAAATGGGATGCTCAGGAGTTGGCCTTGATCGAGATGTTCTGGAAGGACGCTCGTCGGGTGGTCGCGGCCTTGAAGCCGGACGACCCGGTCCGGTTTGGCAGTGTGCGGCTGAAGTTCGTCAAGTTTGAGAACGACATCCTGGTGGCTCGTGGCCAGTCCAAGCCGATCGAACGTCCGTTGTTCAAGATGGCGGCCAGCGACCTGGTGGCGCTTGTCGAAGCGACACTCGACGCCGACGACACTGAAGCCCATCTGCGTCTGGGGGTCTTTCTGTACATGGATTTGAAGGGACGAGGCACGTCGGCGGCACGTCGACTGGGTCGAGCCGGAGCGGCCGGTTCGGAGTTCCTGGATCGGCGAGGGCTGCGGGTCCTGGCCGAGGCGATGGCCGAGATTGGTCGGGGTCGTCCCGAACGAGCGTTGCCGTTGTTGGCGAAGATCGAATCGACCTACTCGAAGACGTCGGCAGCCAAGAAGGTGGCTGCTGCCTGGAACCAGTTGTATTCGTTGGAAGAGTGGACTCGGCGAGGATCACGGCGTTGGGACGTGAAGGGTGTGGCCTGGCGGGCGGAGTTGGGCCAGTCTGCCGGCAGCCTGTTGTTGTCGCCGCGGAAGATGGCCGGGTTCGAGTTGTCGTTGGAGTGGAAGACCGAGGGTGAGACTGGGCAGGGAGGTGTGTTCTTTCGTTATGCGGGCAGCGGCAACCTGCCAGGCGAAGCATTGAAGCTGCAGCTATCGAGCGATGCAGGCATTTCTGCCGACCAGTTCTCGACAGGAGCTTTGTTTGGAGTGTCGCCGCCATCGGTGAATGCCGTGAAGCCGACCGGTGAGTGGAACGCGTTGAAGATCAGGGTCGACGGTGATGCCGTGCGGGTCGAGATCAACGGTCGGCGGGTGCTGATGACGACGGTCGCAGACACCGAGTTGCCATCGAGCGGCTACGTGGCACTGGATGGGATTGCGGGAGGAATCACGTACCGTCGAGTGCTGCTGGTGCCGTTGTTGGGTCGTTGACTTTCGGCCTGAGCCGAACTAGTTTGACCTGTCGCGACGAGTTGTCTGCTTGGCACGAGTGAGCCAAACGGTGATTGCGGACGATTCACGTCAAGACCTCAACCGAATCCCGATTGGTCCGACATACAAGGAACAGAAATGCCTCGTCCCGTGACCCTGTTTACCGGCCAGTGGGCCGATTTGCCGCTCGAGGAACTCTGCAAGAAGGCAGTCGAATTTGGTTACGACGGACTGGAGTTGGCCTGCTGGGGCGACCATTTCGAGGTTGACCAGGCACTCGACGACGACACCTATTGTTCGCGGAAGCGGGATTTGCTCGAGAAGTATGACCTGCAGTTGTTTGCGATTTCGAATCATCTTGTCGGCCAGGCGGTGCTCGATCGGATCGATGAGCGTCACCAGGCGATTCTGCCTCCGAAGGTCTGGGGCGACGGCGATCCTGCGGGGGTCAATTCGCGTGCGATCGAAGAGATGAAGGACACGGCCAGAGCGGCTCAGAGACTGGGCGTCGACGTGGTGAACGGGTTCACCGGTTCGAGCATCTGGCATCTGATCTACGACTTCCCGCCGACTCCGACGTCGATGATCGACGCGGGGTTCGATCTGTTGGCCGAGCGGTTCAATCCGATTCTCGACGTGTTCCAGGAGTGCGGAGTGAAGTTTGCGTTGGAGGTGCATCCGACCGAGATCGCCTTTGACATTTATTCGGCCGAGCGAGCCTTACAGGCGTTGGACAATCGCGAGGAGTTCGGGTTCAACTTCGACCCCAGTCATCTGATCTGGCAGGGAGTCGACCCGGTCGAGTTCATTCGGTTTTTTCCCGACCGTATTTACCATGTGCACATGAAGGACGCGTCGGTGACTCTGGACGGTCGGACCGGAATCCTGACCAGTCATTTGGCCTGGGGTGACGCACGGCGTGGCTGGGATTTTCGCAGTGTGGGTCGAGGTGGTGTGCGATTCGAGGAGATCATCCGCTCGCTCAACACGATCGATTACCATGGCCCGTTGTCGATCGAGTGGGAGGACATTGGGATGGACCGGGAGCAGGGTGCTGCCGAGGCCTGCCAGTTCGTGAAGAACGTCGACTTTGCTCCATCCTCTCATCGCTTCGACGATGCATTTGGCGACTAGTCGCCCCGAGAGCGGATCATGCACGCCGACCCCGGCTACCGCCAGGTCACTTTACCAGGCCCGACGGGAAACGGACCCGGCGGCGACAGCGGCTCGGATTCGGTCTCGTGGTCGGCTCGACGCACGACGCTGACCGTGGTGGCGTTGCTGATGATGGTGGTGGGTGTCACCTGGTGGGCGTCACCTGATGCGGACACCGAGCCGCGGTGGTGGGAAGCCGAGGGGCAGAAGCGGATGGCCGATCCGGCGGTGGGCTTGGCTGTCGGCGACCAGGTCGACAGCCGTCCGATCGATCTCGAATCGACCGAGAGGGCGTTGGAGGCGTTGTCGGGTTGGGAGCAGAAGTCGTGGTCTGAGAAGCGTGAGGCGATCCCGGTCATCGACAAGGTGTTCGAGTTTGGTGGCATCCAGTACGCCGCCTACGTCGACGCGAACCACTCGATCATTCGCGAGCACCTGCAGTCGCAGAAGCGGAACGAGCTGATCCGTCGCGAGTCGGCTCGTGGAACCACCGACGAGCGTTAGACAAACGGAGTCACGCCGGGGATGGCGATCGGTCGCATGTCGAGTTTGCCGAACTCGTAGCTGGGCGGTTTGAGGTCGAGTTTCGAGTCCATCATTTGCTGCCAGCTGAGTTGTTTGCCGGTGTAGGCCACGGTGCGGCCCATGATCCCCAGCATCGAACTTTTGCTCATGTAGTCGCCGTTATTGATGAGTTTTCCCGAGCGGATGCTGGCGAAGAACTCGTCGTGCTCGACCTGGTACATCGACTTGCTGCGTCCTTTGAACCGCCAGATTTCCTTTCCGGACATGTCGTAAATCCGGTGTCTCATCACATCGACTCGGCCCTTGGTTCCGAAGATGTGGTCGGTGACATCGTTCGAGCAGCCGCGGAAGTGGCGACAGCGTGCGAAGGCCTTCACACCGTTTTCGTATTCGTAGACGATGTTGAAGTGATCGAAGATGTTGCCGTACTTGGGATCGGTTCGTTGCTGTCGTCCTCCGCTGCCGCTGGCGTGGATTGGTGGCTTGTCGCCCATGGCCCAGCCCATCTTGTCGAGACTGTGCACGTGTTGTTCGACGTTGAAGTCGCCCGAGAGCCACGTGTAGTAGTACCAGTTCCGCATCTGGTACTCCATTTCGCTCTTGCACTTGTCACGAGTGATCCTGGGGTCCCAGACACCTCCGCTGTTGTAGCTGCATTGTAGAGCGGTGATGTCGCCGATCGTTCCGTCGTGGACGCGGGCGAAGGTCTCTCGCATGCCCTGATGATAGCGCCAGCAGAGTCCCGAGAGGATGGCGAGGTTTTTCTTTTCGGCCATCTGGCACGATTCGAGCACGCTGCGGATGCCTGGAGCATCGACGCCGACAGGTTTTTCGACGAACACGTGCTTACCGGCCTCGACGGCATATCGCAGGTGTTGGGGACGGAAGTGAGGCGGAGTTGCCAATAGGACGACATCGACGTTGTCGGCGACGTGCTTGTAGTTGTCGAACCCCGAAAATCTCATCTCCGGAACCACATCCACCCGGTCACCCACTCCGGAATTCTTCAACGCCGTCAGTTTGCGGTCCAGCCGATCGGCAAAGACATCTCCGACGGCGACCAGTCGCGTGTGCGGGTCGGCCGACAGTGCATTGACCGCCGCCCCACCACCTCGACCTCCGCAACCGACCAAACCGATCTTCAGTGTTTCGCTGCTCTGAGCGGCGAAGACTCCGGCGCTCAGCGACGCCAGGGCGGCTCCGCTCACTGTCGCTGCGGTACTCTTCAACACGTCGCGTCGAGAAGTGGTCATCGATCAATGTCTCCTGGTCCGCACCCAAACGGCAGCCGGCTCGCTTGGAATGCTCGATTCAACATGGTGTCCAGTAACAGCGTCAGCCGCATCAGGATAGCACATCCGATTTGTCTCCCGCGAGCCTGTTCGTGGTGGGAATTGGTGCCCGGACATCGTTACCATGCCATTCGGCAATCAACTCAATCTGGCTTCCAACTCAAAAAGCGGACTCATGAA
>Ga0209403_10000531_pt1 | contig 56136 bp, 38 predicted proteins | sample ArcticOcean_MG_C_8_FD_187440 | JGI IMG/M metagenome (GOLD analysis project Ga0209403, IMG submission 187440) | Marine microbial communities from western Arctic Ocean - ArcticOcean_MG_CB11_86 (SPAdes) (version 2) | ecosystem: Environmental > Aquatic > Marine > Oceanic | place: Arctic Ocean... | reverse complement strand
CCAGTGACGGCATCACAGCCGACTTCTTCGCTGATCCCGATGCCGACGGACTCAAGAACTGGGACGAGCAACTTTTCGGTACCCACCCGAATCTGGCCGACTCCGATGACGACGGCATCGACGACAAGATCGAGTTCGAGAACCGTACCAACGTCCGTGACTCGCTCGATCCGTTCGTCACCCGTGTCGGTAACTTCGACGGCGAAAACGACTACATCACGGTTGTCGACAACGACTCGCTCGACGAGGGCGTGTACACCGTCACCTTATGGGTCAACCCGAACAACAAAAATAACGTGCGCATGACGCTGCTCGAGAAGCATGTCGGTACAGATAATCTCTATACCTACCGGGTCTATCTCGATGCCGACAACCGGGTCACATTCGAGTATCACACGGAAGTGACCAACATGCTGGTCTCTGTTACATCGGAGCGCAGCCTGGTCGGCGGCGAGTTCTCGATGATCGCGATCAGTCTCGACCTGAGCCAGTTCCACATGGCCCTGGACCTGTTCATTCCGAATGGTCAGAGCTTCGATCGTGAGACGGAAATCGGCATGCCGTTCGGCAACGCTATGGCCGGTCCCGGCAATCTCTATATCGGTGGCTCCTGGGACGACGCCACCGGGCAGATCGATGATCTGTACAGCGGCGAGCTCGACGAGATCGCTATCTGGCAGGGCGTGATGACCGCAGAAGAACTGGGCGGTATCTACGACAGCGGGCGTTTGTCCGCCTTCCAGTTCGTCGAAGAGGCCACCGGTACCGCGGCCGGCAGTGACGACGAGCAGGGTGACGCCGCAGCCGACGCCGTTGATGAGGTCGGCGGCGAAACGGGCGCTGCGGCTGAAGGTGACGCTGCGGACGATGACGCGGATGACGCGGATGACGCGGATGACGCGGATGTCGAGGCAGTTGTCGAACAGGGCGAACTCGATGACCTAGCCCCAGTTGAGGGTGGCGCTGGTGGTGTCGTCGAACCGGATGAAGGCGGTATCGCTGCGGGCGACGAACAAATTGACGAAGAGACCGTTACCATCGCGCAGACCCTGCTGCCGCGCCTGCTTGCCTACTACACCTTCGATGACGGCGGTGCGGATCGCATTACCGGCAACGAGGCCGCGGGTGTCGGCAGTCTGGAAGACTTCACGCACAGCTTCGATTGGCTGCTCAGCTGGCGTCATGCCGGTGTGGTCACCGGTAACGTCTTCGATACCAGTGCCGAAGCGCTGCTCGACAACGACGGTGACGGTTTGCCGAACTGGTTCGAGCTGCTGTTCAGCGAGAACCTGATTGTCCTCAAGGATGCCCCCGGCATTGGTGAGTTCGATCTTAACCCGAACAATGCCGATACCGATGGCGACGGCGAGAGGGACGCCGACGAAGACTTCGACTACGACGGCTTGACCAATATCGAAGAATTCCTCGGGGTCGACGGCAAACGGCCGTTGCCGGGTCTGGCGATCTATGACGACGTCGGCAATGTATGGAACATCACGGACTTGACGGCGAACTTCGCAGCCGAGGAACCGCTCCCGGATCCGGCCAATGTGGGCAAGGTTTTCTTCGTCGATGTCAACGTCGACGGGACCGATCCTGGAGATAATTTCGATGGCCAGCAGGGCAAGCTCGCCACTTGCGCGGTGTGTGACGGGACACTGGCGGACTGGACGTTCCGGGCTGTCGGCGGGGTGCCGCCGAATGCCGTGCCGGCCGCCGGTGACGAGTTCCTGACCGGCGCCGTCACCGAGATCACCAATGTCGATCAGATCATCACCCTGGCTGACGACACCTCGCCGATAACGCTCGATACGGACGGTGACGGCCTGCAGGACGGTCTCGAAGTCAATGTCTACGATACCGATCCGCTGCTGTGGGACACTGATGACGACGGTCGGAAAGATCTCGACGAGCTGCTCGACGGTTTCGATCCGAACTCGTCGCTCAGTCCGCTGGTGGAACGCAGCGCCCAGCTCGGAGCGGGAGACTATCTGTCCGTCGAGAGCCGCACGCGGCACCAGCTCGAATCGTTCACTATCGAGGCCTGGGTCAAGCCCGCGGTTGCCGGCAGCACAGGTATCGTCATCCGCAAGTTGAGCACTGCTGATCCCGCCGGCCCGGTCAACTACGAGTTGGGTCTGCGTGACGGCAGGCCGTATATCAAGTACACGCCGATCAACTGGACGGTGGCCAGCGCAGCTGTTGATATTGAGGTTCTCGCGGGCGCTGCTCTCGTCGATACCGAGTGGCATCACCTCGCTGGTGTCCTCGACTTGCTGAACGGCAAGCTCTGGCTCAATGTCGACGGCATTGCCGAGCCGGCGAAGTTCGTCGGCATCGCACCATTGCTCGGCGAGGGCAACCTGACGATCGGCGCGCCGGACGATGTGGCGACCGCGGATCAGGTCGAAGGCTTTGTCGGCCACATCGACGAAGTTCGTCTGTGGAGCCAGGCACGCACGACGGCGCTTGTCAGTTCGTTGCGCGATGTGGCGCTCTCCGGCACGGAGACACGCCTCAGTGCCTACTTCCGCATGGATGACGGCCAGTGGGGCGCCGAGGTTCCGCCGTACCAGCGCCAGTACGGCGCCGAGGATTTCACCTTGCGCAACGACTTCGACGCCGTCGCCAAGGGCGCCCCGTTCGCGGGCGGTGTACCGTTCGCCGAAGACGAAGTGCCGAACCTCATCGAGATCGACTCTGACGGTGACGGCGCCCCGGATATCTGGGAAATCGACAATGGACTCGATCCGCAGGTTGACGATGGCGACGAGGATCCGGATGCGGACGGTCTCACCAACTTCGAGGAATACATCCACGACACCGAGCCGTTCAACCCGGATACCGACGATGACCAGATGCCAGACGGCTACGAGGTCGATTTCAACCTCGATCCGAAACAACTCGACAACATCCTGACCGATGACAAGGACGGTGATGGACTCTCGAACGTCCATGAATTCCTCGCCGGCACCGATCCGACCAATCGCGACACCGACGGTGACCTGATGCCGGACGGCTGGGAACGCGACAACCAGCTCGATCCACTGGTTGCCGACGGTACCGCCGATCCCGACGGCGATCTGCTCGCCAACCTCGACGAGCTGCTTTACCTGACCAACCCGCGCGATAACGACACCGACGGCGACCTGCTGGACGACGGCTGGGAAGTCTTGAACGGATCGGTACCGACGTTGATCGATACCGACGGCGACGGCATCGAAGACGGCGCCGAGGACTGGGACTTCGACACCCTGGCCAACCACAAGGAGCAGGCGGTCGGTTCCGATCCGCGCAATTCCGATACGGACGGCGATGAACTGCCGGACGGCTGGGAAGTCGAAGCCAAGCGTGACAACCTCAACCTCGATCCGCTGAGTGCCGTAGGCATCAATGGCGCCGATGGCGATCCCGACTTCGACGGCCGCCTCAACCTCGAGGAATACCGCGCCCAGAGCGATCCGTGGGTGGCCGACAACGACGACTCGGATCTCGATGGGGATACCCTCTCTGATATCGAGGAAGTCTTTTTCGGCACCAGCCCGAGACTGGTCGATACGGATGACGACGGTTACAGCGACATCCTCGAGCGCGTCGATATAAGTGACGGCTTCGACAGTTCGGGTACGGACAGCCTGTCGAAGCGGATCACGGAGAATCTTATCCTGTCACTCGACGGCCTGTCATTCATCGAGGTGCCGCGGACCAATGAGAAGGGCACCAACGACCTGGTAGCCAACCTGGCGAATCCCGATGTCCAGCGTCTCGGTTTCACCGACTGGACGGTCGAAGCCTGGATCCGTCCCGACGCGACGGCCCGTATCATAACGGTCGACGGCGACTTCGTTGCCGCCGGCTTCGTTGTCGACGAGACAGTCGTCGTCGCCGGCAGTCTCGACAACGATGACCCGGTTGGGTACACCGTGGTTGCCGTCAGCGAGGAGGTTCTGACGCTGGCAGAGGACAAGAATCTGACGCCGGAGACGCCGTCGACTCCGGGCGCCGGCCCTGTCACTTTGACCTCGGCCAGTGCACCGGTCGGTCTGACACGGAACGACATATCGTTCCACGACGGCATGGTCGTGATCCAGCGCACCCTGCACAACCCGTCGAACGGCCTGATTGTCACCAACTACGAGCTTGGTATCGACGAGGATGCCAAGCCGTATATCCGATGGGAGGACCAGCGCACGACCCGTGAGGCCAAGCGCGCGACAGCGATCAAGGCCGAGCTGGACAATTTCGTCTGGTCGCACATCTCCGGCACCTTCCGCGCTGCCAGCAACACCCTGCTGCTGTTCGTCAATGGTATCGAAGTGGCACGTCGCACCGACGCCTTTAACCAGGCGAAAGTTAAGGACCTGTCGATGAATGCCCGCGTCCGTGTTGGTGCCGGCATTGATCCGGACAATGTGGCGGATGGTGTCGTGTTGAATCCGTTCGTTGGTGACATCGACGAAATCATCATCTGGGATCACACCCGGACGCCGTCCGAGGTCACCAGTGCCTTCAACCGTACGCGCAACCAGATACTCGGTCTCGAAGAGTACGAGCCTGGCCTGGTCCCGGCCGAGGGTGTCTTTGACTTTGGTCTCGACACCGGGTTTGTCATTGTCGAAGAGGAAGTCGTTGTGGAAGGCGGCGCTGACGCCGAGGATGGGACTGTCACTACGGAAACCGAAATCCTGCGAGTGCTGGTCACCTTCAAGCCGACTTTACCTGGCGAGTCGTCTGCGGGCGCCACCGGATTGACGACGATCGATGGTGGGGGTGCGGCAGTCGAGGAAGATGAAGCTGAGGAAGGTGAGGAAGGTGAGGAAGGTGAGGAAGGTGAAACTGGCGAGGAAGATGCGGACCGCGACCTGACGGCTGCCGGTGGCCAGGAAGAAGAGGAAGACGAGGAGGACAGCATCGTTGATCCAGCCCTCATCGCCTTTGCCAATGACCGGTCGAATTCCTTCGGTGTGCTGTTGCAGAACGCCATGTTCGAGGATGTCAACGGCGACGGCCTTTGGGATCCGGACCTGCCCGAACCGCTTTGGCAGGATCTCAACGGCAACCTGGTGTTCGACACAGCTGACCTGCTGCTGATCGGAGAGGCTGGGGTTGGGGCCGTTGGCATCGAGAAGGCCTTTTTCTTCGCTGACGATAACGGCGACAACACTTGGACGGAGAGCGAGTTGACCTGGACCGATTACGTCCGCAGCCAGAGTCCATTCCGGCATCAGCGAGCGGAGTGGGCCGAGATACTCGGTGTTGTATTCTACCTTAAGTTCGATGACGGTCCGCTGGTTCTCGAAGCCTTGGTTGATCCGCCGCCCGACTTCAACCCGGAGAACTTCGAAGGTACGGTGCGGGCGACGCAGAATACGGACGATCCCGCCGACGACACGTACTGGATCGATGTCGATCCGGATATCGATGGTCGCGATTGGATAGAGAATACTGCGCTGAATCCATTTACAAACACGACCCTGAAGGTCAATCCGACGATGGAAGACTTCGCCTGGCATGCCGACTGGCTGCCGTTCGAGAACAACAATCGCTGGACCTATGCGGCCAGGTTGACACCTGTCGAGGGCGCTTTCTTCAGTGCCGTGATCAGCAACGGCAATGATCCACCGGACGTCACCAATGTCGAGCCTTTGCTGACACCGCAAGTGCCGGGGCTTGACAGTGAATTGTCTGTCGCGGCCTCCGGCGAGTTCGATCCCAACGGTGACCTGACCGGCTTCCTCTATGAGTGGTACCAGGCGCCAGTGGGCACCGCCGTGGTGGCGATTGATCAGACTCCGGGCAACCCCGCACTGGCTGCCCCTTGGACACTAATTGACGATCAGGACAATCACATGCTGAATCTAGGTGATCCGGACCGCGATGGTGTCCCGAACCGGCTGAACGACGATCCGATGGTTTACGTTGCAATCGTCCTCGCTGAGGACGAACACGGGGCGCGCAGCGAGCGGTTGGCCTCGAACACGGTGGAGTCGGCCGTCGGCCTGAATGCTCCGGAAAAACCTGAGATTACGATCCGCGAGGAGATTGTTGAGGCTGATGATACGGTCACCTTCGTCGTTGAAATCATCACGCCGTCCGTTGATTTGGATGGCGATGACATCACGTACTTCTCGCGGTGGATCCGCAACGAGGGCATCGTGTTGGTGGATGAAGCTGCAGTCGCCGGTTGGGTAGGAACGGCTGCTGCCGATATCGAGGAGAATCTAATCGGCAATCCGATTGTCGAGGAGATCAACGAAGACCTGGGCATTGTGTTGTTCCGAATTTCCGGTGACGTTGTCGCACTGGAGCTTGGCGATGTGTTGACCTGCGAGGTCTATGCTTCTGATAGCGCTGTCATCGGCGGTCGTCGCAGTGCGTCAGCTTTCAGCACCCAGACTATCGTTGTGGGTGGTGGTATCGGGGAAGCCAACATTGAGCCGTCGGAACCGACAATCCAGATTCGACCGAAGGCACCCTTGCCGGGGCTCGACGAGCTGCGCTGCGAAATTCTCACCGAAAGCGTTGATCCCGATGGCGACCGGGTCGTCTACCTGTTCTCCTGGTGGCGCGTGGTGCGCGAGATCACCGATGCCGATCTTGGCGGCATCGCGCCGGTGATCGGTACTGACGGGCAGCAGGTCACCGACGAGATTGTACCGGCGGCATCGACGACCGTGTTCGCGAATCAGCCGATCTTCTGCGAAGTGATGGCGATGGATACCTTCGGGAACCTCAGTGACACTGTCCGCAGTGAGGTGATTTTCATTGGCGCTGCCGGCGATGCAACCGCAGCGGCGGAGGGCGGCGGCGACACGTTTGAACCGGACGACACATCGGCCGACGCGCACTCAATCACAGTCAATGCTACGGAAGGTCAGATCCACTCGCTGCCGCGTCGGGATATGGACTGGGTGTACTTCGATCTCGAGGAAACTTCAGACGTCACGACGGTGGTTGGTACTGAATTGGAAATCGAGCGCCTGTTCACTCACAACGATTTTGGCGAACTGGAAGACGCCGATATCGGTTTTGGTACGTCGGGCATCAACCTCGCGATCGACACCGTCTCATGGCTCTATCACGAGGACGACCTGCAAAATCCGATCGCTCACAACGATGACTTCAACAATTTCGATACGGCTGGTTACACGTTGTCGTCAACCATCAAGCAGCGGTTGAACCCCGGACGTTACTACCTGCTGATGGCGGCTCACGATCGGTTCCAGGACAACATACCGTCGTTGACTGTTGGCATCCGTGCCGATCCGATTTCCGGTAGCATCGTGCTGTCACCGGCGCAGCCGCGTATCGTACCGGAAAATCCACTGGTTACCGATGATCTCGTCGCGGTTGTTGAAGGTGTCCGGGACGATCAGATCCTGCATTTCCGCTGGTTCCTCAATGGTATCGAAGTGCTGGTCACCGAACCCGATGAGGCGGCCGGAAAACCGGGCAACCATCTGGACAAGCGCTTCACGCGCACCGGCCAGCGCTGGCAGGTCGCCGCCTTCACGGTCGACGGCGCGGTGCACAGCGGCGACAGTCTGCTCAGTAACGAAGTGTCAATCATTAACGACGAATGGAACCTGACGATGACCGCGGAACGGACGTACGGTGACGGTACGGAAACGCCGGACCAGACAGTGTCGATCGGTTGGGAGACGCAGGCTACCCACGGCTGGGATCGCAATATCGACATTGGTCTGCCGACTTTGGTGGATCTGCCGGCAGGTCCAGTGACGCCACCGGGGGCCGAGATTCCGGGCGGCAGCTTCTTCTCGCGTGGCTTCAGCACTGGACATACGGCATTGACACGGGATATTCGCCCGTTCGGACGAACCGCGACGTGGTACCTCTACCTGGACTTCGGCATTAACCCGACCAGTGTAAGCCTGTCATGGCCGGTCCCGGATCTGCCCAGGTCGGACCTGCCGATGTATCTGGTTGAAGTCGACGAAGAGAATGATTTCTCCATCATTCCAGACACCGAAATCGACATGTTGATGACTACGAAGCTGAACTTCGATACGGAGATATTGACTGAAGAACGCATTCGTGTTTTCCGCGTCACCATAGGTAGCGCCAGTGCCTCGGTGACAGTGTCTCTGCAGCCGGGGTGGAATCTGGTGTCGTTCCCGATCACACCGAACGATTCGGATCCGGATGCGGTGTTCTCGAACCACACCGGTCGGGTCATCACAGGGGTTGTCTGGGGCTACCGCGATGGTAGTTACTTCGCTGCCGAAAACATTGTAGCGGCTACCGGCTACTGGGTCTACAACGCCCGTGATGGTATCGAACATATTGTGGTATCCGGATTCACCGGCGACAGCAAAATCGTGCTCAAAGAAAGCTGGAATCTCGTCGGCACGACGGAGTTGACGCCGCAGCCGATGGAGAATGCCGACCTGGAGCAGGCGTTCTACTATGATGCTGCTAACAGGAACTACATGAACGCAATAGACACTGGTATCGTGACATTCGAGGCGTCTCGTGGCTACTGGGTGGAGTCTAACCGGGAGCGCCAGTTCAGGTTCCGGTAGTCTTGAGGATTAAAATGCGATGGGCCCGCCGGCGCCAGTGCAGTGTCGGCGGGCCTTTTTCTTTTTCCGGGTAAAGCGGCCACAAAAAACAGCTACTTTGTATTGCAAAGCATCTCTCTGTGGCTATACTATCCCGTAGCGAGGGAACTCGCGAAGTACAACCGGAAGCCCACACACTGACAAGACAAGATGATCGGCGATCACATACATCAGACCCTCAAACAAGTCCGCGAGCTGCAAGCCAATATCCTCGAAAAACAGCGGTTCAAAGGATATTCCGGACGCGCTCGCGCCGTCGCCGGCACCGGTGCCCTGGTTGGCACCGGCATCATGTCGATGAGCTTCTACCCGGGCAGCATCAATGCACACTTGGTCGGCTGGGCTACGATCCTGTCGTTTGCCCTCTGTCTCAACTATGGTGCCCTTGTTCAGTGGTTTCTCTTTGACCCCAAAGTCAAGCGCGACATCCGTCGCCTCAAGCCGGTTATCGATGGCATGCCGCCGTTGCTTGTGGCCGGTCTCTTCACGGTCGCCCTGATCGAGTGTGGTCAGTTCAGCTATCTGTTCGGCATATGGCTTGCCATGTTCGGCCTGGCAAATCTTGCATCCCGCCATGTACTGCCTAAAGGCATCGTTTGGCTTGGCATCTTCTATATCGTCTGTGGTGCTGCACTCCTGCTGGCCCCCGACCCGTCGTTCCTCAGCCCGCTGCCGGTCGGTGTGGTGCTGTTCGTCGGCGAATGGATCGGTGGTGTCATCATCCATTATGACGGCAAAGTCGACTCGGTCATGCGCCAGGCAGTGATAACCGAAATGGTTGACGGACCAATTGAGTGAACCGACTGACGACGTCGGTGGAGGCACCATGAAAATCGACACAAACAATCCATACAACGAACTCAAGCGCGTCTTCCATGAACCCAGCCGCCTGGCCATCATGTCGGCTTTGTGTGCCGCTGCAAGCGGTCTCAGTTTCAATGAACTCAAGGCTGCCTGCGACCTCACCGACGGCAATCAGAGTCGCCACCTGAAGACGCTCGAAAGCGCCGGCATGGTGACTATCAAGAAGAGTTTTATCGGCGTCAAACCGCGCACGACAGTCTTTCTCTCCGACCAGGGGCGGGAGAGTTTTCTCGGGTACCTCAGCGCTCTCGAGATTGTTCTGCAACGCGCTGCCGACGCCGTGCAGCCCAGCGATGTCAGCCTGGCGCAAGTATCTCCAGCAGGTGCCTGAAACGATGAGAAAATTGGCAGGAATGCGACTTCTTCGGCCTTCCCGGGCTGTTGAAACCACCAACTATGTTTGTATTTGGATTACTTGACCTCAAAGTGTGTGACATATGAATATCGGTATTGAGGCACTCAGTTTCTACGTTCCGAGGTATTACCTCGATTTGGCAGCGTTGGCTGCTACCCGTGGGGTGGACGTCGACAAGTTCTACATCGGCCTGGGCCAGGAAAAAATGGCCGTGCCGCCACCGGACGAAGACGTCATCACGATGGCCGCCAATGCCGGGACCCAGGCGCTTACCCACGTTGATCGGAACAGCATCGACACGATCATGTTTGCCACCGAGTCCGGTGTCGATCAATCGAAGGCGGGTGCCATATTCGTGCACAGCCTGCTCGACCTGCCCAGCACTTGCCGGGCCTTCGAAATCAAGCAGGCCTGCTGCAGCAGCACTGCGGCGCTGGACATGGCAGTTGCTCTCGTGCATCGGAATCCGGACAAGAAGATACTGATCGTTGCCGCCGATGTGGCACGTTACGGTTTCTGTACACCCGGAGAACCGACGCAGGGCGCCGGTGCCGTGGCGATGGTCATTTCGTCCTCGCCGCACCTGGTCCAGCTCGACAACGAGTCGGGCTCTTACACGGAAGACGTCATGGACTTCTGGCGTCCGAATTATATGGACGAGGCGGTCGTCGATGGCAAGTTGTCGATCCGCACGTATCTGCACGCACTGGGTGAAAGCTGGCAGGGCTACCACCGTCAATCCGGCCGTGGCCTTGATGACTTCGAGCGGTTTTGCTATCATTTACCGTTCACCCGAATGGGGGAGAAGGCGCACGCGCATCTCCTGGCAATCGCCGCTGCCACGGAAGACTGCGCTGTGAGCAGTGAGCCGATCTCCCGCGTTAGCGATTCGCTGCACTACAACCGCCAGATCGGCAACACTTACACAGCGTCATTGTATATCAGTCTCAGTTCGATGCTCGAACATGCCGACGACTTGTCAGGCCAGCGCATAGGGCTGTTCAGCTATGGCTCCGGCTGCATGGCGTCATTTTTCAGCGGTATCGTCGCCAACCGCTATCAGGAATGGCTGACCGGCGACCTGCATCGGGATATGCTTGGCGATCGCGTTGAACTCAGTTACGAAGCCTACGCGGAATTGTACACTCAGTCGGGACCGGTCACCGGCGACTGCCAGACGCCGGTCCATGACACCGGCGGGTTCCGCCTTGCCGGTATCACCGGACACAAGCGCCTGTACGAGCGCGTTACGGCTTCCGCTGTTGCCCGCGAGGAGCCGCAACCGGTAGCGTAGCGCGAAGTTTCCTAACAAGTGCCCCGCTTGAAACGCAGGCGTTCGTCTGGAGTGGTTGCTTCTTACAGGGCGTACAGTTGCGTATACCGCTCGGTCAACGCAGCGACCAGGTGCGATGGGGAAAGCGCTTCGCCAGTCACTGACTCGATCAGTTCCGATGCATAGTAGCAGCGGCCGTGCCGGTGGACGCGATCACGCAACCAGTCGAGCAGTATTTTCAACCGCCCGTTTGCCAAGTCTTCTTCGAGCTTCGGCAGCTCTCGCTGGGCGCAACCGTAAAGCTGTGCGGCGTACAGGTTGCCCAGAGTGTAGGTCGGAAAATAGCCGAAGCTGCCAAACGACCAATGCACATCCTGCAGGCAGCCCTGCCTGTCATCCGGCACTTCCAGCCCGAAGATCTCACGGAATTTCCCGTTCCAGGCATCCGGCACGTCGACTGCTGTCAGTTCTCCGGCAATCAGTGCTTGCTCCAGTTCGAACCGTAGAATGATATGCAGATTGTAGGTTCCCTCGTCAGCTTCGACCCGAATGAACGAGCGCCGCACGTCGTTCACTGCAAACACAAAATCGTCCAGCGACACGTCGCCGAGTTGGTTGCGGAAGACCCCCTGCAGCTGCGGATAAAAATGCTGCCAGAACGGTCGGCCGCGGCCGACGGCGTTTTCCCACAAGCGCGACTGGGATTCGTGGATGCCGAGCGACATGTGCGCCCCCGCCGGTGTCCCCCAATGTTGCTTCGGTCGGTTCTGCTCGTACAGTGCATGACCCGCTTCGTGTAGCACGCTATAGAGACCGCACGGCAGATAATTCACGTCCCAGCGCGACGTGATGCGATGGTCGCAGGGGCCGAGGCCGATGCAGAATGGATGCACGACTGTATCGAGACGACCGGCGTCGAAGTCGTAGCCCATGGCTGTCGCCAGCATCTTCGTGAACTCCTGCTGCTGCCCGACATCATAAGTGCCGGTCAGGATGCTGCGGTCCGGGTGATTGCCGGAGGCGGCGATCTGATCGATGAGCGGCACCAACTGATCGCGGACAACGGCGAACACTGCGGCAATTGCCTCGCTGCGCGCGCCTGGTTCGTACTCGTCGAGCAGCGCGTCGTAGCGATTCGTCTTATAGCCGACCGCATCTGCGAGCTGCTGGGTGAGATTGATGATCTCGGCCAAATGCGGGCGGAACGTGTCGAAGTGGTTCTGCTCACGCGCCGAGGCCCAGGCCTGATTGCCCAGTGTCGTGGCACGTGAGATCGCCTCGACCAGATCCTTCGGCACCTTGACCCGCTTGTCGTATTGCCGGCGCAGTTCCCGCGTGTTCGTTGCCATCACGCTGTGCGGCTTGTCTTCGATCGGTTCGGCTTCACAGGCAGCGAGCCAGTCGTCGACCTCCGGTGCGGTCTCGCGATCATGCGCCAGCCCGGCCAGCATCGCCAGCTGCTCTGCCCGGTGTGCCGCAGCTTTGGATGGCATGTTGGTTTCGCGGTCCCAGTTCAGGACCGATGCGGCGGATTTCAGCACCGCCGTTTTTCGTGTGTGGACAATCAAAGCGTCATATGCTTCACCGGTTGCGGACATCTCTGCTCCTTTCAATAGTGTTTCGGCAATATGCGCCGGTCGTGTGCCTGTAATGCTACGGGCAAGTTGGTGCTCCTGCAAGTGTGCTGCTTGTTCGTGCGGAAACACCCATCGGAAAAAGTGGTACGGGCCGGGCGACTCCCCCTGTTGCCATACTGTGGACTGCCTGCCGGGCAGCCCCTGCAGCTTGTCCGTCATTTTCACCATCGAACGGAGCCGTTTCGGCGGCACATTCGTTAAATGCCAACACTGTGGGATCGATTTCGCGGCGTTATATGCTCATCGAGGATGGTCAACGAAGATGTTCGAGACACCGGTATCGTCTGGAAGTGGTCACGGCGATCACCGAGTTTTTTGGATGTTCCAGTTATGTAGCGTGCGCAGGTTCGTGCTGATGTTGGAGCGTGCGACCTTGAAGCTGTCAAGCAGGCGGCAACGGTTTTCCTCAAAAAAACGATGGCACTCCGGGTCCGATATGCCTTGAACACAACTTTTCTCCAACTACTTTCTCGACACTATGTCTTCCAATGGTTCCATTGATCTGCAGGCGCTCGAGCGGCGCGATGTGCCCGTCGAATTGCGGCCCGAAACCTATTTTGACTGGCAGGCGCACCCGTTTGCCCATCGGGCGCTTTTTGACGGCTGCACTTGCGTCTGCACCGCTATCCGACAGATTGCCGTTTTCGCCAGAAACTGGCTGGAACAGGTCGAAACGACCGAGGATCATCTGGTCAAAACCGCCAGCGCCGGCGAGTGCCATCGCGTCGCCAGTTTTGTCGTCTACAGTGCCGGCGAAACGCCGCATCGCATCATTATCGAAGGTGGCGCCCGCATCGTCGATGCCCATTTCGATGTGACCGGCGGCGATGTCTACGTTGGTGCCGACACGGTGATTGAACCGGGTGCCCTGATCAAAGGGCCGGCGATTATCGGCCGCGGTTGCGAACTGCGAAAATCCGCCTTCATCCGTGGTAACTGCATCATCGGCGATGGCTGTGTCATTGGCGGCGAGCTCAAGAATGTCGTGCTGATGGACAACGGCAACTATCCGCATCCATCGTATATCGGTGACTCTCTGTGCGGCTATGCCGGGCATTTCGGTAACCAGGCGACGGCCGCCAACCTGGGTATTTTCCAGGGGTTGAAGCCGGGCAACTACGATCCGCTGATCGTCGAGTGTGGCGGCAGTCGGTACAATACCGGTACGGCGAAGATGGGCGTTTGCCTGGGCGATTGGAGCCAGGTTGGCTGTAGCGCCGTGCTTGACCCCGGTACCTTCCTTGGCCCGCGCACCATTGTGTATTCGTTGAGTCGGGTCAGCAAAGGATTCTATGGGCCGGACGAGATTATCAAGAACAAACCGCACGAGCATGGCGTCCTCGAACGGGCACCGCTGCGGAGTACATCATGAGCACAATCTCCTGTCCGGGCTTTGTCGACATCCAGGTGAACGGCTACGCCGGCATCGACTATTGCGATCCGGACACCAGTGTCGATCGTATTATCGAAAGTACCGAGATCCTGAGCGCCTGCGGTACTGCCGGTTTACTCGCGACAGTGATCACCAATGAGCCGGCGGCGCTGGAGCAGTGTGTCGCCAATATCGTAAACGCGAAGAAACGCCAGGGCGCTGACAGTCCGATTTTGGGCATCCATGTGGAGGGGCCCTTCATTTCACCGGAGGACGGCTATCGGGGTGCCCATCCTATGACTGCTATCGGCGATCCGGATCTCGAACAGTTTCGGCGTTTGTGCGAGATCGGCGAAGGCGAAGTGCGTCTGGTGACGTTGGCACCCGAGCTCAAAGGCGCGGCCGATTTCGTGCGTGCGGTCGCGCCGGATGTTCTGGTTGCGGCCGGTCACACCAATGCAGACTTCGCAACTTTGCAGGCATCGGTCGATACCGGGTTGTCGCTGTTCACCCACATCGGCAACGGCTGTCGCCAGATGATAGACCGCCATGACAATATCATCATGAACGCGTTCGGCATTGAAAATTTGAGACTCTGTTTCATCGCCGATGGCTTCCACTTGCCCGAAGCTTTTCTGCGGGCACTGTTTCTTTGCCGGCCGCCTGAGGGGCTGATCGCTGTCAGCGATTCCGTGGCGTTCGCTGGGTTGCCGCCGGGAACCTACGAGTTGATCGGCCGTGAAATTGTGGTGACGGAAAGCGGTCGCGTGCATTTGGCTTCGGACGTCAATGTCATGGCCGGCTCGAGCGCCAATCTGGTAGCCTGTGTGAACAATCTGGCGCGCATGGATATTGCGACGCCGGAGACCATTCGCCAGGTTGCCTTCGAAAATCCGCTCCGTTTGCTCGGTCTGGATCCCGCGACCTATCGGAAAGGGCAGGGCGGCGTCACCTATAATCCGGAAACCAGACAATTCGAGATCACGCCATGACTGACCAAAAGCTGGACGTCGCCATTGTCGGCGGCGGAATGATTGTAAACGACCAGATCCTACCGTCCCTGTACCACCTTCAGCGTCTCGGAGTGGTTGGCCAGATCAGCATCTGCGCGCGCCATTGCACGCCGTTGAAGGCGTTGGCGGAGAGTGCGGAGTTCGCGACGGCATTTCCCGGCCACAGCTTTACGCCTCACCCGGCGCTGGATGAGTCGGCGGATGTTTATCATGCGGAGTTATACAAAGAGGTCATTGCCGGGCTGGCACCACGACAGATCGTTATTGTCGCTGTGCCCGAGAACATGCATTACCCGGTGACGATGACAGCGCTGGCACATGACCAGAACGTGCTGTGCGTGAAACCGCTGGTGATGACGCACAATGAAGCAGCCGAGATCGAGTTTGCTGCTTTTGACAAGGGTTTGTTTGTCGGCGTTGAGTATCACAAGCGTTTCGACCGTCGCGCGTTACTGGCGCGAAAATCGTATCAGGCCGGGCACTTTGGCGACTTTGTAATGGGCGATGCGAAGCTGCTGGAACCGTATCTGTACCGTGATTCCAATTTTCAGAACTGGTTCACCTGCGATCACACCGACCCGTTTGTGTACATCGGCTGTCATTATGTCGATCAGGTCCACTTCATCACGGGGCTACTGCCGCAGTCCGTTTCTGTTGTCGGTGTCAAAGGCTCCTTTCCGAACGGTAACGTTGGTTTTATGTGGGCCAACGGCCGTGTCGTGTTCGAGAACGGCGGCGTCCTGTCCGTCGTCACCGGACTGGGCTACCCGAACGAAGGCGCCGGCAGCAACGACCAGGGAATAATCATGTATTTCGAAGGTGACAGCTGCACGGGCATGATCGAGCACGATGACCAGTTCCGGGGCATGGCGCATACGTTCACGAAAGGGGCCGGGTCTGGCGGCTCGGCCTACAACTATATCAACCCGGACTATTTCAAGCTCATCCCTTGGATCGGCGATGGTCTGCAACCGGTCGGCTATGGTTATGAATCGATTGCTGCCAACCTGCAGACGATACAGCGGATCGAGGCAGAAACGCGCGACCTTGAAGCCGAGGAGGTGTTGGAAAGACGTCAACAGCTTATCGCACAGGTTGATGCACAAGGCCTGATCGCGACACCGGCAAATTCCGCCTTTAACGAGCTGGTCACGGAAGCTGCACGCTTGTCGATCCTCAACGACGGCGTGACTGTCGACATCGTCTACGGCGACCAGCCGCATGTTCAAAGGCGCTGGTCCGCATGACATCCGCGCAGCTAAGCGATATCCTTTTGCGCCTCGGATCGGTTCGATGTGGTGTTGTCGGCGATTTCGCGCTGGACGTGTACGTCGACTACAGTGACGATACCGACGAACATTCCGTTGAGACCGGCAAACCGATTCACCACGGACAGGATATCCGCTGCGCGCCTGGTGGTGCCGGCAACGTCGCAAAGAACCTCGCGGCGCTCGAGCCTGCAGCGATCCACGCCTTTGGCCTTGTCGGAGACGATATCTATGGGCGAGAACTCGTCCGTTGCCTCGATCAACTGGGTGTCGATACCAGCGCTATGCTCGTGCAGTACCTCGACTGGCACACATCGACATACGTCAAACCGCTGCTGGACCGGATCGAACAGAACCGCCTCGACTTCGGCGCCCGCAATCGGCCGACGTCCGAGAGTATTGAAGCGCTGGTCAATCGCCTCGAGGCGGCCGTCACGTCGCTCGACGTGCTGATCATCAATCAGCAGATGCTGGCGCCACTGATGACCGTCGACTTTGCCGAACAACTGGCATCGTTGGCGGTGAGGAATCCGGCGCTGCTGATCATCGCCGACTGCCGCGATGTATCACTGCTGCGTCCGGGCGTCATAGCGAAAGTCAACACCACAGAAGTGGCGCGCCTGCTGGGCTATACCCTCGATGAGCGTGATACGGAGCAGTGTATTACAGCTTGCCGTGAAGCTTCGAAACAACTGGGCGGTCCCGTCATGATGACGCGCGGCGAGTACGGCCTGATTGTTGTCGGCGACGACCATCTGACCAGTGTACCGGCCGTTGCGGTCGTGGGCGAAACGGACACTGTCGGTGCCGGTGACACCTGCCTTGCCGCCTACGCTTTGGCGACAGCAGCCGGTGCCGGTGCCGCGGCATCTGCGGAGTTCGCAAACCTGGCAGCGTCGATTACGGTGACTAAACTGAATCAGACCGGCACGGCAAATGCCGATGAGCTGGCAGCACAGGTCGTCGATGCCCGCTATATTCATGCTCCGGAAATCGCTTCCGGGCTGCGTTCGCCGGACCTGCTCGCCGACACTGCTATCGAACGTATTACCGGGCGTACCAGTGGCGCGATCACGCACGCGGTCTTCGACCACGACGGCACGATCTCCACACTGCGCCGAGGCTGGAATGAAGTGATGTACGACATGGCGCTCAACGTCACCAGCGGTGGCAGGTTGGCGGAATTGCCACCCGACCAGCGGGCCAGGCTTACAGAGAAAATCCACAAGATGGTCGATGAAACCACCGGCATCCAGACGATCCGGCAGATGATGTTTCTGGAGGATATGGTCAGCAGCGAAGGACTGGTCGAGGCATCGGCTGTCTGTACGGCATCCGAATACAAACGCCAGTATCTCGAGCGGCTGATGACGACGGTGAATGCCCGGATGGCCAGTGTCCGTGATGGCAGCCAGCCGGTTACGGCGTTTACTGTACCCGGTGCCGTGGCGTTGCTTGAACAATTCCATGCTACCGGCGTCGAATTGATTCTGGCCAGCGGTACCGATCAGGACGATGTCGAGAAAGAAGCGACGCTGCTCGGTTACGTTGGCTGTTTCAGCAGTATCCACGGTTCGCAGGGTAATGAGATTGGCGATGCCAAACGTCTGGTCATGCAGCGATTGCTCGCCGGCCGCCAGACATTGGCCGGCATTGTTGTCTTCGGGGATGGTTCGGTCGAAATTGCCGAAGGGCGTCATGCCGGCGCGGTGACCGTAGGGATAGCGAACGACGAGGACATCCCCGGCAAACTTTGCAACGACAAACGCCGGCGCCTTATCCGCGCCGGTGCCGACTGGATTGTACCGGATTTAACGGATGCCGAACAGTTGATCGAGGCGATTCATGGCGATTGAGGTATTTGATTCACCGGCGCGCAACCGCCTGGTTTATGGGTGCGGAGCCATCGAGCGGCTTGGTGAGCTGGCACACGAATACGGCAGCCGGGTGCTGGTTGTCAGCGACCACGGCGTGGCCGAGGCCGGGCATACGCAGCGTGCGCTCGACTGCCTTGAGACGGCCGGGTTGTCTGTCACCTCGTTTGTTGACGTGCACGAGAACCCGACGACCGATGACGTTGCATCCTGCCTGGCTGTGGCGCGGTCGGCGGATATCGATCTGTTTGTCGGCATCGGCGGCGGCAGTGCCCTCGATACTGCCAAGGGCTGCAACTTTCTGTTAACCAACGGTGGTGACATGCAGGACTACTGGGGTTTCGGCAAGGCGACGAAACCGATGCTGCCCCTGATCGCCGTGCCAACGACAGCGGGGACTGGATCGGAATGCCAGTCGTTTGCGCTTATCGCGGAGTCGGACAGCCACCGCAAGATGGCCTGTGGCGACCGTAAAGCCATGGCGGTGATCGCGTTGCTCGACCCGGTCTTGACGGTGACACAACCGGCCATGGTCTCCGCCTGCGCCGGCATCGACGCTGTCAGTCATGCGGTCGAGGCTGCGGTGACGACCAGGCTCACTCCACTCTCCAGCCTCTATGCCATGGAAGCCTTCCGATTGACCAGCGCCAACTTCACTCGCGTTCTCGAAGTTCCCGACGATCTGACTGCGCGCGAAGGGATGTTGCTTGGTGCGGCTTATGCCGGCATCGCCATCGAGAACAGCATGCTCGGCGCGGCTCACGCGATGGCCAATCCATTGACAGCGCAGTTCGGTGTCGTGCATGGTCAGGCGGTCGGCACGATGTTGCCGCATGTCGTCGGCTACAATTGCGTCGATGAGCAGACCGCAACGATCTATCTGGAACTGGCGGCAGCAGTCGGGTTAGCATCGGTCGACGCCTTGATTGACCTGCTCGCAGGCTTCGTCGAAGTGGCGCCTTTTCCGTCACGCCTCGCCGCTGCCGGTGTCGGTGCGGACTCCGTTCCGATGCTTGCCGCCAGCGCTGCCGAGCAGTGGACTGCCGCTTTTAATCCGGTGGCGATTGAGGCACCTGACTTCGAAGACCTGTATCGTGCCGCGATCTGAGGGAGAATTCCTATTGCGGTAGAAGAGGCGTCTTTAGCCGATGCTGCAAACCATACAGTAGACGGCACCGTATCGATCTTTTTTATGTATGTATGATCCCTTCGTCGATTCCCGGAGGAATGTTGCTTCGGTGCGGACAAGGCAAATGGGTACTGAATGCTCGGACACGTAGGTCCATTTTTCAGCGCTTAACTTGGTACCATTGCACCGTAGGGCAAGAATGCGCACGCAGTGAAGACAAAGGATACTGTAATGTCGCATAAAAAATGACAGGAGACCAAGTGTTGGATAAAACCCGATACATAAATGATTCAGGCGACGACGAGTCGCCGGAGGAGCACCTGTCGTTGCCGGCAGCCGTTGCCGAACGCTATGCGATCAGGGAATGCATCGGTCAAGGTGGTTTCGGTGTCGTCTATCTGGCCGACGATCAGCACATCGGTCGTGACACAGCGATCAAGTTGCTTTTCGAAAAATGGTCTGAGAACGAACAGATCGGTGCCAGGTTCGTGCAGGAGGCACGGATTGCCGGGCAGCTCGAGCATCCGAATATTGTCATCGTTTATGATTTGCAGCGCCACCCGGAAGGCTCCTGCATCATCATGGAGTATATCCGTGGCGGCAATCTGCGCGACTGCCTGCGTATGGCCGGACGGCTGCCGCTCGACCGAAGCGTGTCAATTGTTACGGGTATTCTGCATGGGCTGCAGGCGGCGCATGAGCTTGGCGTTGTCCATCGAGACATCAAACCGGCAAACATTCTTTTCGGCGTCCTCGGCGAAGCGAAGATCTCTGATTTCGGCATTGCACATCTGCCGTCGGATCGCGGCGGCCTGTTGAGCGATGAGGACCGGCATCAACGTCTCGGTTCACCGTATTACGTTGCGCCTGAGCAGTGGCGTGGGCGTGGTGTGGATCAACGCACGGACCTGTACGCTACCGGGGCGATCTTGTACGAGATGTTGAGCGGACAGCGGGCTCACCGGTTACCAGATAATTCGTCAGCGCTCGAAGTGGTGAAGGCGCTGGGGAAGAATCGTCCGCAGCCGCTGGGAGAACTTTGTCCAGAATTGCCTGGCGCTGTGGCCGAGGTGGTGATGAATCTCCTGGCACGCGATCCGGAAGACCGCATGGAAACCGCCGCACAAGCGCGGTTGGCACTGGAAGTCGCGGCTGGTGTCGTTGCCGGCCAGGCAACGGATGACCTCCACACTGCCAGAAGCCCGTCGACAGAAGCGGAGCCGAAGATCACCGACGTCATCCGCCTATTGCTGATTGACGGGGTCATGGCGCCGACCGAGCGTATCGAGCTGTATCGTCGGGCGGAGGATCTCGGGGTCAGCCGTGAGCGCGTGCATCAGCTTGAGCTGCAGGTACGTCAGGCGATGAACATTCCGACAACGGACAATGCCGATGTTGATTCGATTGACGTCACGCAGGGGAGCGATGACGGCAATGCGGCCACGCGGCAGCTCGACAAGCTGTTTGGCAATTCAAGCGATTGACCGAGGCCGCCGCCGCCGCCGGTTCATTCGTCGTCGAGTCGATCGATCTCATCCTTGATCCAGTCTTCCCAGCGTTCACGCTGTTCCTTTTCATAGCCGCCGTTCCCGGCGTCCTTTGAATCAATTTCGTCGGGCGCCTCCTCAATGCCCGGCGGTTCCTCGATTTTTTCCGGTGGAATTTCGGAGTCCATCGTTTCGGCGGCTGCCGAATCATCTTTGTCCTCTTGAACGACTTGGGCGACGGGTTCGGTTTGTATGGTCTTCATTTCGCGGCTGGTGATCCAGAATGAAAAGAGCAGGGCCAGAACAGTAACAGGATGAGCGATGTCGCTGTCTGGCACCAGGCCGGCCACGATGGCGCCGAACATGGCGAAAACGGCCCACCACTGGTCGGGGCTCTCCGCCAGCCGCGTCATGATGACTCGACTGACGCGGGAAAATCCGGTCTGTTTCTTCGGCGCACCAACTCCGGTACTGCGTACGACGAAGACCGTGGCAGCTGCAATGATCACATAGATGATCCGTAGCGTCAACCAAGATGCGGGAATCAGGGCGTTGATCAGAATACCCAAACCGACGGCAGCGAGCAGATGATTGGGCTCTCGCGCTTGGGCAACGCCCGCGGACGTGGGACCATTGGTTTGGAGGCTATCGGACATTGACACTGTAGCCTATACGGGTAGCTGTCTTGCTGTCGTTGAGGTAATTCTATCGCGCCGACACCGGCTGTACAACCGACAGACCGGTGCCAGGTGACTTAATTCACAGCGAGGGCCGTTCGGGCCACACTCGAAAAAGCATATTGCCCTGTGCAACTGAACGGAAACACGGTAGATTTCCTGTCCATCCTTCATGCCCACAACACTGTGCGGATACAACTATGTATTTCCAAGACCTTATTTTGAACCTGCAGCAATACTGGAATACGCAAGGTTGCCTGCTGACCCAGCCATACGACATCGAGACGGGCGCGGGCACCTTCAATCCGAATACGTTTCTCAGGGCGCTCGGGCCGGAGCCGTTCAATGCCGCCTACGTGGAGCCCTGTCGGCGCCCGACCGATGGCCGCTACGGGGACAACCCGAACCGGCTGCAGCATTATTTTCAGTTCCAGGTTGTCATGAAGCCGAACCCGAAGAACTACGTCGAGCTCTATCTTGGTTCACTGTCGGCGATCGGTATCAAGCCTTCGGAACATGACATCCGCTTCGTGCACGACGACTGGGAATCACCGACGCTGGGCGCCTGGGGTCTGGGCTGGGAAGTCTGGATCGACGGTATGGAAGTGACGCAGTTTACCTATTTTCAACAGGTCGGCGGTGTCGAGTTGCCGTTGATCATGGGCGAGATCACCTATGGTCTGGAACGCATCTGCATGTTTTTGCAGCAGGTCGACAACGTCTACGACCTGGCGTACAACCAGCATTTTTCCTACGGTGACCTGTACCACCAGAACGAGGTGCAGTTTTCGGCGCACAACTTCGAGCTGGCCGATGTCAGTCTGCAGCTTGACTCCTTCGCGCGCTACGAGGCACAGTGCGTGTCGCTATGCGCTGCCGACAAGCCGCTGCCGGCAACCGACTATTGTCTGAAGGCGAGTCATGCCTTCAACCTGCTCGATGCGCGCGGCGCGATATCCGTCAATGAGCGACAGGGCTATATCCTGCGCGTCCGAACGCTGGCCAGAGCGATTGCCGAAGCCTGGTTGAAGAATCGTGAGGCGCTCGGGTATCCGTTGGCTTCGAAGCCGCCCATCACCATAGATGCAGCCCCACCGGCAGCTTCACTTGCGGACGAACTGGCCGCTGCTGTTGCCGTTGCTCCGGCGGGCGACGGGTGTGCATCGCTGCTGCTGGAGCTTGGAGTCGAGGAGATGCCCGCCCAGGTGTTCGGCCGCTTGCTGGCCGACCTGCCCGAACTGTTCCGCAAACATTTTGAACCGACTGGACTCGACCCGCAGGACGTGCGCTTCTTTGTGACACCGCGGCGCATCGTCGTCTCCGCGGGTGCCGTCTCGGTGAACCAGGCCGACCAGACGATCGAGGCCAAGGGGCCGCCGATGAAGATCGCCAGGGATGCCGACGGCAACTGGACCAAAGCAGCTCTGGGCTTCGCCGCCAAGAACGGAATTTCGATTGATGATGCCGAAGTACGCGAGATCAAAGGCAACGAATACCTCTTTGCCTGTGTCGACCGTACCGGCCGGCCGGCCGTGGAAGTACTCGGCAAAGCCATCCCCGAATTTTTCGGTGCGATCCACTGGTACAAGACGATGCGCTGGGCCAGCGAATCCACGCCGTTCGTACGACCGGTCCACTGGCTGGCAGCGGTTCTGGGTGATGCCGTCATTCCCACGGAATTCGCCGGTGTCCGCAGTGGCAACCAGTCGCAGGGGCATCGCTTCCTGGCGCCGCAGTCGATTGTCGTGACGGCCGAGCGTGAGTCCTACTTGCAGACCCTGCGCGAGGCGTACGTCTATGTCGATCAGGACGAGCGTAAGCAGCGCATCCGCGACAAAATTGCGGAATCCGCAACAGGCGCCGGCCTGATCTGGCGTGAGGATGACGGACTGCTCGAGCAAGTCACAAATCTCGTCGAGTATCCGGTGGCCGTTCTGTGTTCCTTTGCCGAGCGCTATCTGGAGATTCCGACAGAGGTGCTGGTGTCGGAGATGCGGGAGCACCAGAAGTACCTGGCACTCAATGGCACGGACGGTGCCCTCAGCCACTCGTTCATCGCCGTGTCGAACATGATTTGCGACGACGAGGCGGTGATCCGCGAAGGATACGAAGCGGTGTTGCGAGCGCGTTTTGCCGATGCCGAATTTTTCCTGAGCGAAGACCGCAAGCAGAAACTGGAGGAGCGCGTACCAAAGCTGTCGGAAGCGATTTTTCAGGCCGATCTCGGCAGCGTTCTCGACAAGGTGGAGCGCGTCCGCAAGCTGGCGGCGGCGATCGGCAGCGAGCTCGGCATGTCGGCCGATCAGCTCGCGACGGTCGACACGATTGCCCACCTGTGCAAGACGGATCTGACGACGCATCTGGTCGGGGAATTTCCTGACTTGCAGGGGCAGGTCGGCTGCTACTATGCACTTGGCGAGGGTCTGCCGGCAGTGGTTGCCAACGGTCTGCGCGATCACTATCTGCCGCGCAACGTCAATGACGACTATCCGTCCTCGGACGAAGCGGCGGTCGTTGGCATTGCAGACCGCGTCGACACCATGGTCGGCATCTTCGGCGTCGGCAAGGCCCCGACCGGTTCGGCGGATCCGTACGCCTTGCGGCGCGCCTGTCTGACGAGTATTGCGATCATCGTAAATCGCGGTTTCCGGATCGACATATCAAAAGTCGTGTTGGCAAGCATTGAACTGTACGCCAACGTGCTGCCAGCCACGGCGACGGAGGGTTTGCAGGATACCATTCTCGACTTTTATCTGTCGCGTGGCAGCCGACTCTTTGCCGACAAGACGCGCGCTGGTATTCCCGGTGGTTTTGCCAAAGACACTATAGAGGCGGTCGTCCAGGCCTCGACGCCGTGGCATGACTTCACCGATTTGGTGGCACGTCTCGAAGCGATGATGCAGTTCCGTAGCCGCGATGATTTCCAAGCGGTTGCAGCGACATTTAAGCGAACCAACAATATTCTCGATCGCGACGTCGCCCCGGGTGCTGTGGATCGATCCCTGTTCAGCCACGATGCGGAGACAGGGTTACAGAAAGCCCTTGAGGAGACTGCTGCGGCGATGGGCGTCTGCCTGGAGAAGCAGGATCACATCGGTGCGCTGGCAGCGGTTGCGCCTTTGCGCGAGACTGTCGACACCTTCTTCGACGACGGCCCGCTGGTCAACGATCCCGATGAGACATTGCGGGTCAATCGTCATCGCCTGGTTCGCGCAGTCGTCGACCTGGTGATACAGGTGGCGGACTTTTCCGCGATTCGGGAAGGTTAGCAATCGGTTCCGTACTCCCTTGGACTTTTAGCCCTGGACCGCACCCTCGGTCAGTCCGCTGATTATTTTCCGCTGGGCGATCAGGAAGACGACGATCACCGGCAGCGCCGCCAACGTCAGCGCTGCGCAGGTTTGGGGAATAGCCAGGCCTGTGTCGTCGGCGAAGTTTCGGACCGCCAGTGGCAATGTCGCCATTTTCGTTGAGCGTATCAAGACCAGCGCGAAGACAAACTCATTCCAGATCATGACGATATCCACCAGTGCGACGACAACCAGTGCCGGCACACTGAGGGGCAGCATGATCCGCGTGAACACTCGCAGGCTGCCGCAGCCGTCGATCGCGGCGGCCTCGACTATCTCGGAAGGCACCTGCGCAAAGAAGCCGCGCAAGTAGAATACCGAAAACGACAGGTTGAAGGCGACGTATACCGCTGCCAGGAAAACCAGCGACAACCAGCTGCGGGAGATAGCGAGATCGGCCTCGATCCGGTAGAGCGGGATCAGAGTTGCGTGCACAGGCAGAAATAATCCGGCCATGAGCGTGATCCACAGACATTTCTTGCCGATGAAGTCGAAGTGGGCGAAGGCATAACCAGCGAGCGCCGCGAGCGCCAGCAGCACGAGCACTGCTCCTGCAGTGACCACCAGACTGACCAGCAGACTCGTCGAGAAATTCGACTTGGCGACCTCTGCGAAGTTCGCAAGCGTCGGTTGCAGCGGCAGCGACCAGATGCCGGCGGTGACCGCCGCGTCCGTCTTGAACGCGGTACAGACGGTCCACACCAGTGGCAGTACGCCGACAGCGACGGCGATCCAGAGAATGGTCAGACGTGCAGTGCCTGCAGCTTTCATTGCCGACGGTCGCTCCACCGTTTCAGTTGCAGCATGACTACCGTAGTGCCCAGGGCTAGCACGACGAGGGCGACGGAGATTGCCGAGCTGTAACCCATGCGGTCATGGGCGAATCCCATTTTGAACAGGTAGGTCGCCAGCAGCTCCGTGGCGTGATCGGGATCACCGCCGGTCATCAGAAATACGACGTCGAAATACTTCATCGATCCGACAATCGCCAGAGTTGCGGAGACTATGATCACTGGCTTCATCAGTGGTAGGGTGATGTGCCGGAAGCATTGCCACTCGGATGTGCCGTCGATGCGCGCAGCTTCGTACAACTGCCGGTCGATCATGCCGAGGCCGGCCAGGTACAGGACGGTGTGGAATCCGATGAATCGCCAGGTCACCGCCAGTAGAATGGCGCTCAGGCTCCAGTCCGGGCTGGCCAGCCATTCTGGTACCGAGGCGGTGATCAGCGATCGCCAGACCAGTGCAATAACGACCGTCGGCAGGACGTACGGCAGAAAAACGCAGGTGCGCATGAAGCCATCCAGCCTTCGGGTACGTTCGAGCAGAACTGCCAGCAGCATGGCGATCGGCAACTGAACGGCCAGCGAGAAGGCGACAAGTGCGAGGTTGTGTGCCAGCGAGCGCCAGAACACTTTGTCTTTGACCATGTCGAGGTAATTGCCGATACCGGCCGGCGTCCAGGCTGGCGCCCGGCCGTCCCAGTAGTGAAATGACAGGTACAGCGAATAGGCGAGCGGGATGGCGATGAGCGGAAGATAGACAACAGCGGCGGGTGCAGAGAACCACAGGCCGCGCAGATCACGGCATCGCGTCATGGCTTGCGCCCAGCCGTTGCAGCCATCTTCGAGGCTGCTTCCTGCGGCGTGGCAGTTTTTGCAAACAGCGCCTGGGTCGTGTCTTTGTGCATGGCGGCCAGCTCCGGCGGCAGGTACTGGTCGTAGTACAGTTGAATTGCTTCCGCTTCGAAGAGGATCTCGGCGGCGATCAGCGTTGCGGGCTGGAGCATGGGGGTCGCAGCGTCGCGGGTCAATGCCGGGATTCGTCCGGTACCGGCCCAATCTTTCATGCCGTCATCATTGGTCAGTTCCTGCAGCAATGCGATGCAGTCGTCGCGCTGCTTTGTATTTGCGGCGACAGCATAGCCGGCATTGACGCCGCCAATGGCGATTCGGTCCCATTTTTCGTTGCCCATGCCGGGGAAGGTGAAACATCCGAGCTTCTCCAGGATCTCCGGCGCTTCCTTCTGGGCGTGCGCCAGCATCCAGGTGCCCATCAGAATCATGGCAGCCTTTTCGTTGAAGAAAAGGCGCCGGGCCTCGTCGTAATCAATGCCGTTGAAACCGGCGTTGAAGCAGCCGTCATCGACGAGTTTCTGAATCTGTTGCCCCGCTTCGATGAATGCCGGGTCCTCGAACCGTTGTTCCGTAATCGGCGTGGTGCCGCCGGCGCGCGTTGCAAAGTACATGAAGTAGAAGGCGCCGGGCCACTTCTTGGAATTCCCCAAGGCCAGTGGCGTGATGCCCTGCGCTTTCAATTCGGTGCAGACTTGCTGGAATTCATCGAGGGTTTTCGGGACGTCGACACCGGCTTTCTCGAAGAGCGTCTTGTTGTACCACATGGGGACTATGGTGACGTCGACGGGCAGGGCGTAGAGGTTGCCGTTGACCCGGCAGAAGTCGAGGGCGGCTGGGTGAAAGCGCCCGGTACTACCGGCCGACATGTGTTTCGTGAGGTTGAGAACCTTGTCGTACTTCACATCGGCCGCGAGGATGCCACCGCCCCAGGTGTGGAATACATCGGGCGTGGTGTTGCCGCCGATCGCCATTTTCAGTTTCAGTTTGAAATCGTCGTTCTTGATCGACTGCGCCTCGATGCTCAAGCCGGTTCGCTTCGTTTGGCATCGGTTCACAGCTTGCTCGACCACGGTCTTGGTAGATTCGTACGTCTGGATGTGCCAGAATTCGATGGTTCTTGCATCGCTTGAACTTGCTCGGTCGTCCCTGCGGCCGCAGGCAACGACGAGACAGGTGAGGGTGAGGATGAGGAAATATTTCATGTTCGTCTGCATTGTGTGTTCAACTCCATGCTTTTGCTTGATAAGCCAGTGATGCCAACAGGCGCAATATACTACACTGTGACCGGTTCGTCCGTTTCTTGCAGTCGTGTGATCAAATACCAATCGAAACACGCTTGGTTTCGAGGAACGCTTCGATGCCTTCAACGCTGCACGCACGGCCGAGGCCACTCATCTTGAAGCCGCCGAACGGGCCGATGGCACCAGCCAGAATAGCTTCGCAGATGGCCAAGGCCCGGTCGAGGTTGCGGATCAAGGGGTAGGCGGTCAGCCCTTACTGCTGCGTGTCGTTCGCTTTGTCGATCATTTCCTCTTCAGTGTCGAAGGCCTGAATGAAAGGGACAGCTCCATAGGCCTCGTCGTCGATGATTGTCTGATTTCTTTCAGTTGTCACGTTGGCTTTATTCGCGTCGCTCGAGCCGGTCCTTGGAGTGGACCAACCGAGCGCCGAGGTTTCGGGCGGCATGATTTTGTTGCGAAAACTCATCTGCCAGCCGTCGATCACCATCGGGCTGGTCGCGTCGTCATCGGCCCAATCCCGCAGGAATACCGATTCAAACGTTTCGATCTCCGCACGGTTGAAGACCTGGGCGCCGAACTCCCGAAAACTTCCCTGCAGCGTATCGGGATTGAGATTGGACGAACCTGCCAGCAGTACGCTACCGTCGACTGACATGATTTTCCGGTGGTTCTCCTGATGGAAGGTGTGCCGGGGACCATCGGGAAACGTGAAGTCGATGCCGAGAGTGTTTCGGGCGCGCACGGGAATGCCGACCGCAGCGAGTTCGCGCAGGAACATGGTATTGGGAAATCCGTTCATCATGAAGTTCCCGTTGTGATCGGCAATTATCCGAATATCCAGATTGGTGCGTTGGCGCCGGCGCTTGATCAGTGCATCGATAACGTAAGCATCGTAGATGAAGAGCTGCTCGATGTAGATGTTTGATTCAGCGGGGCGGATCATGTCGACCAGCATATTGCGAGTGTCGCGGATACGGCCGTCGACGTTGGCTTCCGAGATGCGGACAACGTCATCGCCGGCGGCCGGGAACGTGTCCCGCCTGATGCGGGTCCAGTCGGGGAGCTCGTCGCGCCGTTCGAGCCAGGCGGTGTTATCGAAACCGCATTCCTTATAAAGGAACCACTGCTTCTCGATCGTCAGTGCCGCATCGACATCGTCATAATAGGAGGCTTGGACCAGTGCTGCGGTCGGCCCCTTGATGTAGATGGCGTTGTCGAAGTAAGCCTGTGGGGAATCGGTATTGGCATCGACAACGATGACTTTGTTATGGTCGATCTTCGACTCGTAGTAGGTGTTGTACCGTTCGATCACAGCGAAGGTCGCGGGGGATCGCGACACCAGGTTCGACAGCCCGAACGGGATGCCCGGCGGGTGATGCAAAGTATTCGCCTGCAGCAGTAAGATGATGAATTTTGTACATATCATAGGTGCGTGGTCTGTTAGATGTAGTATCGATGGTTGCGCTTTTGGACACAATGCGGCGAGAGGGGCGGTGCCTGTCCTGACTATTATGATTCGCATTGTACCAGCAACCTTATCTTGATAAGGCCTGGGCGACGCATGAGGACTGTGCCAGGCTGTGTTGCCGAGTGCTGCGATTGCGGGGTTGATATTCTGCACTGTACACATTATTGGTAGTCTAAACCGGTCGCACCGCGATACGATAGGCCGTGCGGTCCGAGTTTGCGAATTTCGAATCTATTCGCACGGCAGTTGCTGCCGTGCTGTGTTGGGCCACGATGGACATAGACATAACTTCCCTGCTTGAAGACTGGCCGTTTGACGCGGAGAACAACATCCGCCGGATCGAGGACCACGATGGAAACGAACTGATCCAGGTCCGCGTCGAGGATGGTCCCTTCCGCGGCATTCTGCAAATGAATCTTGATGGACGGCCGGACGGTACGCGGCCATATGGCCACGCCTTTGCCCTCGAATATTACGAAGCCAGGTACGGTGCTTCCAGCCGTCCGTCCACGGGCGAAGGTTTCATCCTGAGCCGCAAAGCCTGTGAAGAGCTGTTCGATGAAAGTCGACGTATCTACGAGCGCTATGTGTTTTTATTGCAGCTGGCGGATTACGATCGCGTCATCGCGGACACAACCCGCAACATGCGGCTCTTCCGATTCGTCAACCGTCACGCTGCTGATGAAGACGACCGTACCAACCTTGAACGCTGGTGGCCCTATGTTCTGCGTGTTCACGGCACCGCGAGATGTCTGCGGGCGGCGCAAAACGGCGATCGTGACCAGGCGGTGAAGATTATCAACGATATTCGCCGTGAAATAGAGGAACTCAAGGATGTCGATGCCCAGGAGTTTTTTGTTGAGCGTGAACGCTCCCTGGAAGCGCTTGATAGCCTCGAGAGTTCGCTCGACGAGCAGCGTGAACCGACTCGACGCGAGACTCTCAAAGTCGAGCTTGACCACGCCCTGGAGAACGAGGCCTACGAGTTGGCAGCGGCTCTGCGTGATGAGCTGCAGGGTCTCGATGATATTCGCGGTTGATTAAGAGACAACTGCCCGGTTGCGCTGCCTTCGCCGTTTGGCGATATCGTGTCCAGAAATCCCGGCCAGTGCGCGTGACATAATGCACGGTGTCGGAAACAGCGCCGAATGCTGCAGCGTCGGCACGAACAACGTTTATTACTTGTTGCTCTGTAACCGCTGACGGCGCTGGACCTGATGCAGCAGCAGCAGGATTTCCGTTGATCGCTGCGGGTCTTTGGCGATCGCCGTTTCATATTGTTTTATTGCCGCTTTGTAGAGCTTTTTCTTCTCGAGCGTTTTGCCTTGTTCGACCAGCTCGGTGGCCCAGCTTTGGTTCATGTACGTCATGATATTGTCGAGCTTGGATATCTGATCGGAATACTCTGTCTGCGACGCCTGCCGCAACATCTCCTGCGATGCCACCAGTTTGCGGATTGCCTGTTTATATTCACGGTCGTAAAAAAGCTTGCGCCCCTGCTGGTACAGTGCGTCGGATTTGGCACGTTGGACGTCTCGCCGCCTCCGATCGCGGTCGGAAAGTCCCGCCGTGTCCGATTTGCTCAGCGGCCGGCTGGCCAGGCCGGACGACCGTCGGGACGTCTCATTGGAGAAGCCCGTGCCCGTGTCCTTCTTCGGTATCGAGCAGCTCGCTGCTGCCAGCCAGATGATCGACAACACTACGGCGACAGGTCGTATGCTGTTCACGCGTGCGCTCATTTGTCCGCTCCTTTGATCTCGATTCCTGCCACCGTGTAGGTTGTGACTGCATCCGGCGGATCGGGAATGATACGCTTCAACTTCGTACTGAGATCCGCTGTTACATTGACAATTTCTCCGTCCCGGCGGATCGCGCGTTCCATGCGCGTGAACAGACTGCTGCCGGCCTGCTCCTTGAGATTGTCGAGATCGCCGATCACCGCCATCTCCCGACGCGCTCTTGTGTGGGCCACGTTGATGCGGTTTGGATTGTCGATGAACCCGATGCCCTCGCCGTCGTTGCTGCGCACGTAACAGATGATGACCGCGTCGCTCTCGCCGCCTTGGAAACTGTCCACCGTGGAGACGCGGTTTTGCAGGTACCAACCCCATTCTTCCTTTTCGAACTCGAGATTCGGCACCAGGTATTTGACGAAGTCGCGGGTCATGAACTGCCGGATCAGGCGGACTTGGCGGCGATACGGTGCGATGATCGTGATTTCCTTGAGCGGGTATCGCCGGATCAGTTCACAGAAGACACAGACGCAGAGGCGCGCCTCCAACGGGTTTTGCAAGCCGGGTTTGTGTCCCTCGATCACCAGCTGTTCGTGACGCGCGCGCGCGGGTAGATCGCTGGTTCGGTAAAAGCGCAGGGTAGAGGTCGGGAATCGTTTGCGGCGGGTTTCGAAATCGAGTTGGTAGTATTCGGCATGCTCGCTGGCCTTGACCCGGGCATTGTAGAATAACGTCGAGGAGAACCGCATCAGTCGTGGATTCTGGCAACGATAGGATGACTGCAGCAGGAATACCGGGAAGTGGCGCACCGTGCCGAGCCATTCCAGTGCGCTCTTGGACAACACGGTCCACAGCGCTCGCGGCACAGGGCCTCGCTCGTGCAGTCGTTCGACGACCATCCTTGGCAGCGGGAACGGCGGCAGTTGCTGATGATCGCCGAACAGCACGGCGCGTTTCGCCAGCCGCAGGCACAGCAGAAATTCATCCATGCGTCCCATGCCCGCCTCGTCGAACACAATACAATCGTACGGACCGTTTTGTTCGTAGTCCGCCTGAATCACATCATCACGCAACGTGGCAAAATGTGTGCCCGCATAGATTGTGCCGGTCGATGCCCGCTGCTTCTGCTTGTACGCGGAGACGGCATCGAGGTCCTGCACCCAGATATTTGCGTTGACGTCGGCCGAGATGTTGTCACGCTCACGACCGACCCGTAGAATCGGCAGATCGAGAATCCGCCGGCAGACGTTGTCCACGGCGGTGTTCGAAGGTGCCGCCAGCAGCAGGCGCTTGCCGCGGCCGCACAGTGTTCGCAATACCTGCTCGAGAACGTACGTCTTGCCGGTACCCGGCGGCCCCTGGATGACAATAATCGGATTTTCGTCACTGACGGCGTTGGCCCAGGCATGTTGTTGCGTGGCGTCGAGCATAGGGTTTTTGTGGGCGTTGCTGTTGTCGATAAACCCGGAAGCTTCAATGCCCAGTGCCGTGTTCAGCGCTGGCGCGACGAAACGTGATTTTTGCATGAACTCGACGACCGTAGCGTTGATCATGCTGGAAATGAATTTTGTCGGGCCAGGCTGCGGTCGTCCGTAAATACGTGGATTCGGCAGCTCGGCATCGGGAACGTCGCGCCACTGAAACCGGCCGTAAAGATAGTCCCGTTCGATCAGGTCGATTTGGAACGAAGCAATCGGTGGATGCTCGCCGCGCATGAAAACCCGCATTCGGCTGCCCTCGGGCAGCGGCAGATCATCAGGTGTCGGCAGTCGCAGGACGAAGGCGCGGCGATCGACCTTTTCGAGGACTTCGCAGTCGTCGAACTGGATGACGAAAACTTCTTCGAGCTCCAGCAATGCGATGTCCGCAGCCTGGATAAACGAGATCTCACTGAGGATGTTCCACGGCGTACGTGCGGGAATGTCAATCGCCGGTGAAGGTTTCTCATCGAAGATGTCATCCGTCATCGGCTCTTTGCCGGTGGATGTGGCGTAGCTGCCGTCGAGTGGGAGTTCGAGCTGGTTGCTGAGTTCGTCCACGGCCATGTCGGCGACAACCTGCTCGAGCATGTGCCGGACGGACGCGAGCTTCAGCCGTTTCATGATGCGAATCGCACGCGGTTCATAGGTGTCGGCAATTGCGTCGAGGATGGTGGCAACTTCAGTACGGTTGAGCGCGCGCACGTCGCGCGTCGGTTCCGTCTGCCGCACGTGGGCGACGACTTCGTACATGATCTCAAGCCGCTCGCCGAGCGTCAGTTCATCGTCCTCGAGAAAGACCAGTGGCTGCTCGAGAATCTCCGGCTCGCTTTCGTTGAACTGCAGCAGGAGTGATTTGTCGAAGCCTGGCCCTTCGATTGCCATCATGGCGCATTCTTCATTGGTGTTCCAGGTGAAGTACGCAATGCACGCTTCCTTGGCACCAGTCTCGAACGTCTGGTTGTGCAGTTCGAAGGTTTCCTCTGCGATCACGAACGACTCGGGACGTGTCGTAAGTTGCCACGACTCGAAAAAACCACAGGACATTACTGTATCCGGGTCGCTGTCCCATAGACGCTGCCCCTCCTCGAAGTATCTCGATATCTTTTCAAACTCAGGATGCACAAGATGCACTCAGTTCAGGTCGCGGTTGCGAAAGTGGTCGATAGTCGCGGCCAGGCCGCGGTCGAAATCGCACGTCGGCTGGAAGCCAGTGGCAGCAAGCCTTCGAGTGTCTGCCAGCGAGTGGCGGATATCGCCCGGGCGCGGCGGCTGGTATACCAGCCCTGAGCTCGACCCGGTCAGTTCGATGATTTTTCGCGCCAGGTCGTTGATCGTTGTGCTCCGGCCGTAGGCAGCATTGAATATGCCGCTTTGCTCGCTGAAAGCCAGATGCACATTCGCGGCGACCACATCTTTGACATAGACAAAGTCACGGCTTTGCTCACCGTCGTCGTAGATTACCAGGTTGTCGCCGTGGATCGCGCGGTCTATGAAATGTGGTATAGCAGCGGCATAGGCGCTGTGCGGGTCCTGGCGCGGGCCGAAGACATTGAAGTATCGCAGGCACGCGGTCGGCAGCTGTTGCTCCGTGGTGAACATGTCGCAATAAAATTCACCGTCGAGTTTGGTGACTGCGTATGGACTCCGGGGCGCCGGCTTCAGGTCTTCCGTCTCGGCGCCGCTCTCGGTCTCGCCGTAGACCGCGGAAGAACTGCTGAAGCAAAGCTTCTTCACGCCTGCGGCGGCAGCGGCAGTCAACATATTCAGCGTTCCTTCGCAGTTGATCCGCACGCACTCGACCGGATCGGTCATCGACTCCGGCACACTTATAAAGGCGGCCATGTGGAAAACGTAGTCGACGCCGTCAACGGCTTGACGTACAGCATCTTCATCGAGGATTGATGCTTCGATGAATTCGACATCGAGATTTGCCAGGTTTTCTCGATGGCCGGTGCGGAGATTGTCGAGTACCCGCACGTCCGCTAGGCTTTGAAAATGTTCGACGACATGGCTGCCGATAAAACCAGCGCCGCCAGTGACAAGAATTCGCATGGTCACGTTACTGCGGTTCGTTCACTGTCTGTTTACATCGAGGTAATCGGCCGACAGGAGCGTCGAGCCGGGTACCGAAAAATCGTTTTGCCTGCCAGGGGCCGCGTCTTCGGTCGACACACTGTTGCGGCCGGCAGAGGCAGATGCAAAGCGCACAATAAACGTGGAACCATCCGCTGGCAAGGCAACTGCCAGATTCGTATCGATCGGCGAATCGAGGAAGAATCGGTACTCCACCTCCACACCGTCGTCGTGGGCCCGGATGGTTGCCATGCGCTCGGGCTGATCTTGGGGCAGCGTTTCGATGTGCCAGTTCGCGTCACCGACCGGCTGCCAGTACAGCCGGCAGGTTGTCGGCAGCACCGGCAGCTCGACGTCGAGTCGCGTGTGATCCGGCAAACCATTGGCATCGTCACCGCTCGCGACGTCCACGCCGTACTGCTGTAAAGTGCCGTGCAGCACTGGCACCGTAACCTCGATTGCGAATGGCTGGCCAGCCGGCGTGTCGATCTGTGCCGCGCCGGTGTACTCGATCACCGGCGTCGTAATGTCGCGGAAAAATGTGTCATATCGCCCCGGCGCCAGCAGTCGATGGTAGTCGCCGGTGTGCGGGGTATTGCCGCGATCGCTCCACACGGGCAGTGGTGGATTGGTCGCGGCCGTCGCTCCGATAAACGCCTGGGTCGCGACGCTGGCGTACACCCAGTAGCCGGCGAACGGCTGTAGCTCGACATCCGTGGCCAGGCGCTGATATGACAAGGCACCGGTCTGGTCGTCCCGCACTACCGCGAACAGTACGGGTGCCAGGGCCTCATCGACCGGCAGAAAACCGTAGCCATGCGAGCCGATGAGATTCCAACCGGCATCGAGCGGCAACGCATCACTGGTTGCCGGCGTGCCGTAGACTGTCCGTGTCGTTGCCGCCGCATAGTGAACCCAGTATGCGACACCGGCCACGATGGTGTCGGGATTGACATAGCTGTTCGTCGCCGCGTCATAGGCCAGGACGTCGCTGGCGTCCGGAAACACGTCGGACGTCGCCGCCGAAACCGGTGTGACCGGCAGGGATGCCAGGTTCCAGCCGGCGTTCAGTGGCAAACTCACCGCCACCGGGCCGTCGCCCGAGATGCCGAGATGGACCGTTGCCGACAGCGGTTCTGCGGAGACCGCGGAAGTGACGAAGCCGCGCACGCCGCCGTGCACCAGTCGCGCATACTCCAGCATTGCGGCACGGTTGTTGTGGTCGGCGCCGGTCCAGAAATTTTCGATTGTCCCGTAGTCCGGCGCCTTTATGACCGATAACTCGATGGTCGTCTCGATGCAGCCGTGAAATCGATAGTTCCAGTCGGTCATTTCGCCGTCGGCCGGGTACCATGCGAGGCCGTTGATAATGCCGTTCTCCCAACCACCGGTATTGACTGCGGCCATCGTCGGGTTCAGTGCGGTGTAGGCAAAACACAGTTCCCGGGCGAGCGGCGTCTCAGGAAACATCTCCGCTGCATTCAGGTGATCGTGTGCGTGCCCCCATGGGTAGACAATGCCGACGGCGCCGCTGTGCAGACTGGCGGACAGCACGAAGTTGCGGGCTGCGGTCCAGTCCATGACCGCCACCGTCTCCGGCTGCAGTTCGTTACCGGCTGGATGTGTCGGGCTCGGAAAGTTGCGATTGAGGTCGTAGCCGTATTTGTCGGTAGCGTTGTTACGTTCGTGGGCGACGTATCCGTCCGGATTCATGATCGGCAGCACATGAATGTCGGTGCCGTCCACCAGTGCCGTGACGCCCAGGTCCGTACCATAAGAGGTGAGCAGGTGCTCGATGAATTGCATCGCCATTTCCTGCCCGATGGCTTCGTCGCCGTGCATGTTGGCGACGTACTTAAATTCCGGCTCAAATTCCTCGACCAGCGGGTTGTCGGTGATTTGCATCACCAGAATGGGCCGGGCAAGTGTCGAAGTGCCGATCTGGTATAGGCGGCAGAGGTTCGGAAACTGCTGGGCCCAAGTCTGCAGATCTGCTTCTATGTCCTCAAACGCAGGATAGCCGCTGGCCTGCAGTTGCTGCGGGAGGCTGTCGCAGGTGAAGCCACGGGCCGTTAATTCGGCAATAGCGGCGTCTGAGGCATCGGCGTGAAAACAGTCGTCGATACGGTTGACGACATTGAGGTTCGGGATATCGACGGGCACCGTTTGGCCGGGGGGGAGGCGAAACGTAATTGCGCGATAGTCGGTGCCATGCAGGAGCGCGGCAGTGACGACGAACATCGTCACGATTGGCAGTGGGGACATCACAGGATGACAGTCCTGGTGTGTTCAGACAAAGATACAAACTGCAGTGATGTTATCGGCACCACTGTTCGCGAGCGAAACATTGACGAGATTATACACGCTTTGAGCTGCCGCGTCACAGGCATTGAGCTGCTCCGAGATCAACTCGGTGTCGATATACGATGACACGCCGTCACTGCAGAAGAGATAACGATCGCCCTTGGCGATGGTGTGCTCAGAGAATTCGATGCGCAGGTGTTCGAACGTCCCCAGGCAGTTGGTCAGGGTTTGCGCCAGCGGGTGGGCTTCTGCCTCTTCGGCGGTCATCCCGCCGCTGTCGATCATCTCGTTCATCCAGTTATGATCGGAGGTGAGCAGGCGGATAGTGCCGTTGCGCATGCGGTAGCAGCGGCTGTCGCCGATCTGGGCGATGGTCAGCTTGTTCCGCCAGACAATCCCGATAGTGGCGGTGGTGCCCATTTTCCAGCGGATATTGAGCTTCTGGTTAATGGCGTAGATTTGCTGATTGGCATTCGCAAGTCCCTGGTCGAGGAAGCTGCGCACGCTGCTTTTGTTTTTGAACTGGGCATGGCCGTTCTTATTCCAGCTCGCGATCAGCGACCGAGTTGCCAGGTAGCTGGCAATCTCGCCGCCCTCGTGGCCGCCCATGCCGTCGGCAACCCCGAGCAGGACAGCGTTGTCCCACGGATTGCAGATGCAGATGTAGGCGTCCTCGTTGTGTTTGCGTACCCGGCCGACATGCGTGTCGGCAGCAATCGTGCAATGTTCGAGGAGTGGATTAGGCTTCTCTTTCAGCCCCAGAAAATAGCGCAGGATGGACATGGAAAGCGCGTGTGTCAGTGTGCCTCTGTTCAAGGGGATAATATATCGGATTTCGGCTGAATTCCCAGCCGGCTATTATGCCAAAACGCCATGACTCCGTCATCCTGCGGGATGACGGTGGGTTGGGGAAGTGATTCTCGCCGGAAAACTCTGTCCCTAAGTGTCTGCGGCAAGCGGCATGCTGCCGGGAAAACCATCCCATCCCCGGTAGCGCAGATTCCCGAACGCACGGATGTTGAGGGGACGGATGAGGCAGCCTATGCGTGCCGTGAACGACGAGCGCGGAGGTATTGTGGTACTTTTGTTTCTTGGTGCTGCGTGCCGGCAAAGCTGTTTTACACCGCGGGTCTTATGGATTATAGTAATAGATCCGCCGTGAATCAGGGAGTGGTCTGTTCAACCACTGGGTCTATAAAACCGACGAGATCGAATCCATGAACAGTAAGCCGGCCGAACAAGTACGCAATTTCTCCATCGACGGTCACGCCGGTCACGGTAAGACCGCCCGGTCCGACCTCATCCTGTTCAAGTCGGGTGCTGTACCCCGCCTTGGCAGCGTTGACCAGAAGACCAGTGTGGCCGATTGCCGCCCCGAAGAGGAGGAGAAAGGGTGCAGCCTCTATGCCTCGCCGATGACCTGCGAATGGAATGACACGCGCCTCTTTTTCATCGATACCCCGGGTAATACGGATTCCTTTGGCGACACGATTGCGGCCTTGAACATCTGTGACATGGCTCTGGTCGTGGTTGACGGTGGCGTTGAGATCGGTACCACGCGCCCATTGACTCAGGGGCGCGGTTCCTTCGACATGGAGTTTGCTCGCTACGAGCAGGTGCCGGCCAACGTTGCCAAGGACATCCAAGACAAGGCTGTCAAAGACGCGGAAGACGAATAATGGCTGACATCGATTTCGAACGATACATCGAGCAATCCGTGGAGTTGAAGACGTTCTTTGAGCCGGGTGAAAAGGTCACGGGCCGGATCACCGCGATCACCGATAACACAGTGTTTGTCGATATTCAAGCCAAGAGTGAAGGCCTGATTGACCGCGTGCAGCTGGAGAAAGACGGCGAACTGAAGTACGCCGAAGGCGACGAGATCGAAGCCTTTTTCGCGCACTCTCGCGGCGGCGAGCTGCACCTGACCGTGAAAATCCTGGGCGGCACTGCCGACAACGACGCATTGTTCGATGCGTACGAAGCGCAGATTCCTATCGAAGGTCGTGTCGAATCGGAACGCACCGGCGGATTTGATGTGAAGATCGGCAACAAGACCGCCTTCTGCCCGTTCTCACAGATCGACCTCTACGGTGTCCGCGACAAGAGCATTTATCTTGGTGAGAAATTCTCATTCCTGATTGCCGAATGCACGGATCGCAATCTTGTGGTTTCCCGCCGGCGCCTGCTGGAGCAGGAGCAGGAAAAGGGGCGTGAGCAGCTTCAGGGCGAATTGGTTGAAGGCGCTGTCGTCGAAGGCACGGTCCGCAATATCCGGGACTTCGGCGTCTTCGTCGACATCGGCGGCGTCGAAGGGCTGGTGCCGATGGGCGAGTTGGCTTGGAACCGCGTTGAAAACGCCGAAGACGTCGTCTCCATCGGCCAGAAGGTTCAGGTCTATGTAAACAAGATTGACTGGGCCGCTGACCGCATTTCGCTGAGCTTGCGCCGTGTCCTCGGCGATCCTTGGGACGACGTCGTCGACAAGTATCACGAGACCAAATGCTACAACGGCGTAGTCACGCGGCTGATGGATTTCGGTGCGTTTGTGCAGCTCGAACCGGGTATCGAAGGTCTTGTGCATATCTCGAAGCTTGGCGCCGGTAAACGCCTTAACCACGCCCGTGAAGTTCTCGAAGAGGGCCAGCAGATCGAGGTCTACATCGAGACTATGGATCTTGAGCGCCGCCGCATCGGACTGGCGCTGGAGAATCTGCAGGTCGGCCGCACGATGTCGGTTGGTGAAGAGACGCTGACGATCGGCCAGATGCGCCCGGGCAAGGTCGAGGACATCAAGCAGTTCGGCATATTTGTCAGCTTGTCGCCTACCCAGACCGGTCTTGTGCATGTCAGCAAGATTCCGTTCAAGGGCGGCCAGGGCAATCGCATGAAGGAAATGTGGGACACCTACCCGCCCGGTTCCGAGGTGCAGGTCATCATCGAACAGGTTCAGGGTGGGCGTATTTCTCTGGCCTTGCCCGGGGCGCAAACCGAAGACGACGAAGACTATAAGGAATACCTCAAGGATAAGGACGATTCCGGCAGCAGCAGTTTTGGCGGTCTCGGCAACGCCTTTGATGGTCTTGAGCTCTAGCGCGGAACATCCCGAGTCGTCGCCAGAAGCGCTTCGCCTCTGGCCGCCTTCCCAGAAGACCCGTGAATGGATGGCCGTCCTGAGCTCCGCCGCCATCCCCTACCAGACCAAGGTCGAAGACGGCCGCACCTGCATCATTGTGGCAGCGCATCGACGTGACGACGTTCTGGCGCTGCTCGGCGAGTTCGAAGAGGAAAGCATCGACTGGCCGCCGCAGTTGGTCGAGGAGGAGGGCGATGGCCAGTCCGGCATGATACTGAGCGCTCTTGTCTGTCTCGGCATAGTGATTTTTTTCTTTGTCACCGGGCCGTATGATTCATCGGACCCGTGGTTCATCAATGGTCGGGCTGATTCCGACCTGATTGGCGCCGGCCAGTACTGGCGACTGGTGACGGCGCTCACCCTGCATGCCGATTTCGGTCATATGCTCGGCAACGTTGCCTGCACCCTCTTTCTCGGTGCAACGATCTGCCGCTACCTCGGCTACGGTACCGGGTGGCTGCTGATCATGGTCACCGGCATCGGCGGCAATCTGATCACTGCGTTGACGGCGGATGCCGGCCATCGCTCGATCGGTGCTTCGACGGCGGTGTTCGGCGCACTCGGCCTGCTTGGCACCATGCGTGCCATGCAGTTTCTGTTGCCGCGGACCTTCAGTGTGCGTTTCGTGCTGCTACCGATCATCGCGGTGATTGCATTGCTCGGCCAACTCGGCACCGGGCCGGGTTCGGACTGGGCTGCTCACTGGTGGGGCGTGGTCTGCGGTTTGGTACTCGGGGTCATTGCACCACTGGCCATAAAAGTTCGCGAGAATACCATCTTGCAGAGTGTTTGTGTACTGGTGTTCATTATCGCTATCGCCCACGCCTGGCGCCTGGCGCTCGGGGGATAAGAGGAAACGTTATGCCCCAGTGACACGACAACAAACGATACCCCAACATGTGTGTCAGCATATTGTTTTTTGGCCTCAGTCTGCTTGTCTATTTTGCCTTTGGACGCATTTTCTTTATGATGGCATGAATCCAATCGAGGCTACACTGCCGGATGACTAATCAGGAGCGAGAGAGATGAACGTTAGCCAGAGCGCTATTGTCCCGCCGATGTCGGCCAAAGCTTTCAGTGTAAGCACTGGCCAGACAGTGCGTGTGATCGATATCGATGGCAGGCAGCCGGGAGACTTCGTAGCCTTCAAGGCCGACGACTTCGCAGTCAGCTTGTCGCAGGCGCGATCGCGCGTCGAGAATCAGCGGGTGACTGTCACGCAAGGGCACAGCCTGTGGACGAACACGTTTCCCCCGGAAATCATCTTCACGATCGTCCAGGACACACACGGTGCCCATGACTTGTTGTATACGCCGTGCTGCAGATATGCACTGGAGACGCGATTCGGTGTTTCGCGCGACGGCTGTCTCGAGCAGCTCGTGAAAGCGCTCGAGCCTTGGGGTGTGAAGCCTCACGAAGTCCCGGACCCGCTCAACCTGTTTTTCGATGTTGCTGTAGACGGCGCTGGCGGTATGGAGATTCGTCGGCCGGCCTCCATCCCGGGCAGTTCGATCGAACTGAAAGCGGCGATGGATTGTGTGGTGGCGATATCAACTTGCTCGGTCTCGTCGCCCGACCGGGAAAACTCGGCATATCAAATCGAGATTCTCGACCGATAATGGGCTTCTTCGGCTTTTTTTCGTAATAAACAGAAAAGGGAATACAGATGGCCATGGTACCGTTAGACTACGCGCGATCCTTCATGATCGGGAAATCGCCACTCAATGAAGTCAGAATATGGGTCGAGTCTCGCACACGCATAATCGATGAACGCGATGGTGTGACAGAGGACTACATCCAATGTGCCTCGTGCAAAAGCGAGCACACGTTTGCGGAGAAGGATTTGTTTCAAGAAGACAACTTCGACTTCCTGCCGGTTTTTGGACCTGAATACACGCTCATCTACCGCCGGAAGGCATGGCTCAACCCGAACTACAGGAGTTGCCTGAAGACCGTGGATCTGTGGGACGGCCCGGCAGAACGTTTTGTGGAGAGCAGTGCCCTGCAAGAACTGACCACCCCGCGGGAAATTTTGCAGGCCACGTACGACAACCGTCCCATCGTCGCGCAGACCGAGATATGGAACAGTGACACCGGTCTGCGCGCCATTATCGAGTATCCCGTCAAGTCGCTCAATACTATAAGAAAAGGCGACATCTACCAAATTGACACCGGTCCGCTGGCTTTTCCCGACCTTGCGCAACGATCTGAGAAGCTTGTCGATCTGATCTCGCTCGCATTCGTCGCGTTCAACGCGCCGCACTTTGCTGATTTCGTCATCGAAGTACCCACTACGATAGAGACTGCTCCGGGCACTGATGGAACACAGGTCTACCACTACTCCCGGATTGTCAGCCTGGATGCAGAGAATCGGCTCTATGCAGCCACGTGAGGCACACCGCATCACCGAAGCGACAGCTCCAGTGATTGCGTGATGTACGGCACCGGGTCAGCGAATGGGTCGACCGTTGGCGATTGCATGGTTTTTTGCAAGCGCCATTCCTTTGGCGGCATTGGTCTATCAGACCTAAAATACTGTCAGCCGAGCCACCTCGGAACACTTTGTCGACAAGTCCGGCGTTGACACTGTCGGGCTGACTATGAACAGGAGTCACGGCGGCAGAAGTTCTGATCGTGATCGGTGCATTTTTATGTGGCTGCGCGGGCAGGGGGTAGTGTCAGCACAAAACAAGCCCCGTCGGTAATGTCGGGGTCGAGGCTGAGGTCGCCGCCCATGGTACGTGCAAGTTTGCGGCTGAGTGCCAGGCCTACTCCGATGCCCGGTGCGGAGTCTGCAGCTTCGCTGGCTGACTTGGAGAACGGTTGAAACAAGCGTTTCCGGTCGGCTTTCTGTACCCCGGGGCCCCAATCTCGGACCTTGACAGTGACCAGCTCGTCGTCGGGGTCTGCGATCAATTCGATCCGCCGATCAGTTCCCCCATCGGCGTATTTGCAGGCATTGTCAACGAGGTTGAAGATGATACGCTCGACAGCGGATACGTCGATGTTGGCATACAGGTCCATGGCTGATGGCGCTATCTGGATGCCGAGCTTCATATCGGCGCGTGCCGCCAGGTCCGTCAACTGTTCGCGGACATTCTCGATCACGTCTCCCACAGCGGCACGTTCCAGGCGTCGGCTGCCGCGCCCGCGCTCCAGACGCGCGTATGACAGCACGTTTTCAACCAAGTGGCTCAGGCGGTTGGCTTCTGTACGGAGAGTCTGCAAGTACTCGGGCCGTTTCGACTCCGGCACCATCCCGCCGTGCAGCATCTCGGCGTACATGCGGAATGTTGTCAAAGGCGTGCGCAGTTCATGGGTTACTGCCGAAACAAATGCTGCCCGGCGTTCGTTCAGCGAGATACTGCCAAACAGCAGAATGGCAATGCCGAGTGCCGGAAGAAGCATGCAGCTCCAGGCCACCGTGAGGATCAGCTTGATCGGCGTCGGCCGGCCAGGCGGGATATCGACAGCGCCGGGTTCGATACTGATCGGCAGGCAGGCGAGCGTTCGGCTAGGCTCCGGTTTACTGCCGGCATCGACGTGCAGTAGGGCCGCATCGGGCAGCAAATCAGCGATCGCTGCCAGCAGTCGGGCTTTCATGGTTGCCGTTTCGAGCATCGTCACACGAGCGCTGCCGTTCGGGCCTGCCTCGATTTGCACGAGGTGTTCACCAAGCCACACCGGACGGTTGATGCCGATGCCTTTGGCCATGGCGACTCTGGCGTTCCATTCTTCTGCATTGCGGACCCGCTGGTAAATCGCGATCTTGTCTCTGGTCGGATCTTCACGGAACCCTTCGATCGTTGTCTGATCGATGACCGGTGGTGTTTTGGCAGTTCTCGACGCCTCGATGAGTTGGGTGGATGTATGGCCTTCCCAGGATCCGGTGTCCGGTAATACCTCGATAACCGCTGGAGCAGGTTCGGAATAGGCCGGCAGGAGTTCAACCGCGGTCGATTCGAGACGCCACAAAGCCGCTCGCACGCTCTCTTGGACGTAAATTTGTCGCTGTGCCTCCATCTCAGCGGTTTCGAGCCGTAGTACGGTCACGCTGATCAGCCCAACCGCGACAACCACGGCGATGAGGCAGGCCGAGAAAATCACCCAGGTATACGCGGAACGAAGCATTCAGTCCTGCCTGATCGTGGAATGATGAAGTTTTGGAATAAGGGAGCCGTGGGATCTGTGTGGAAGTGCGGCAGCTATTCGGTGTTGGTGCTGCTGACGAATCGATACCCCTTGCCCCGCACTGTTTGGATAATGTCAGGCTGCGATGGGTCGGTCCGCAGCTTATCGCGCAGGCGGGCAATGTGCATGTCGATGGTGCGGGTTTCCACCTTCTGCGGCTTGATATGCCAGATGCGTGTGAGCAACTCGTCCCTGGTGACGGCGCGATTGGCGTTGGAAGCCAGGTACAGCAAAAGATCGACTTCGCGCTCGGTCAGATCGGTGGTGGCGCCGTTGTCGAATCTTACCTCACGCCTCTCGAGATCGGCCAGGCCGTCTGGGAGTTTGATCGTCTGCAACGTGTGCGGGCGCTCGGGCGAGCGGCGTAGCACCGCTTCGATCCTCGCCAGTAATTCGCGGATACTGAAGGGCTTCGTGACATAGTCGTCGGCGCCCAGACGCAGCCCGCGGATACGGTCGGACTCTGAGCCCTTTGCCGTGAGGACGATTGCCGGCAGTGTTGGCTGCGATTCCCGCAGCTGCCGCAGGATGTCGAGGCCGCTCTTGCCCGGCAGCACGAGGTCGAGCAGAGCCAGATCGAAGGTTGCCGTCGTCACCAGCTCCTCGGCTGCCGAGCCGGTGCCGGCCTGCAGCACGGCGTAACCTGCAAATTCGAGCGCGTCGACAACGCCGCGGCGGATCGCCGCGTCATCTTCTACTACCAGGATTGTCAGCTTTTTCATCGGCTTACGATAGTCGCCAAGGGTGTAGTAACAGAAGTTCAAAACTACCGGTAAAATAGAACCGCGCCCGGTAATAGCGCAAACCGGCAGGTATGATCCTTTTTGCACAGCAGACGGGAGGAAATTTTCGACTTCGACGTTTTGAACTCGAGGTTCGTTTCTTGGGGCCCGTATTCCTGTGAATCAAGGATCCGCCTATTCCACGCGATGCATCTGTACGGTATCGACAAGTTGTCCATGGGCCAGCACTTGGGTAACCGAAACGATGGCGTCGCCGTGCTTGAGTATATCTTGCTCACGCAGCAGCTGCATCGCCGCCTTGAAATTGTTCGCCGGATCGGTGTCGTCGAAGTCGATCATGTAGCCGCAGGCGCCCCAGTACAGTGTCATTTGATTGAGCACAACTGGATTGTCCGTAAACGCATAGATCGGTATGTTCGATAGGCGATGGCAGGCGCCGTAGCGCACGGTTCGTCCGGTGCGTGTGAAAAGGATCAGGCCGTTGGCTTCGACTTCCATGGCCAAACTGCAGGCCGATTGGACTATCTTTGCAAAGTCATCGCCGGGATCGGCTTCCGCAGCATACCCGGCGCCGCCGCTGCGTTCGATGCGACGGGCGATGCGGTCCATGACCTCGAGGCACTGCAGCGGATATTGACCGATTGACGTTTCACCCGAGAGCATCACCGCATCGGCCTGCTCGAAAACGGCATTTGCCACATCCGTTACTTCCGCACGCGTCGGTGACGGGCTTTTGATCATCGACTCGAGCATGTGCGTTGCCACGATGACGGGCTTGCCCATCCGAATGCAATGCTTGACGACCCGACGCTGGATGATCGGCAATTCCTCGTATGGACACTCGATGCCGAGATCGCCGCGCGCCACCATCATCGCGTCTGCTACCTCGATAATTTCATCGAGATTGGAGACACCCTGTTGGTCTTCCAGTTTCGCTACTATCTTCTGCGGGGCCTGGTTGTATTCGAGAATGCCTTTCAGTTTCACGACGTCATCGGCTTCGCGCACGAAGGACATAGCGAAAAAATCCACATTGAGCTCAATGCCGAGCTTGATGTCGGCCATGTCCTTCTCTGTCAACGCCGGGAGGTTCACGCGGATGCCCGGTAAATTGATGTGGCGCCGGCTGCCGAGCACGCCTTCGGTCAGGACCTCGCACGACAGGTGGTTATAATGTTTCTCCAAAACCTTCAATTGGATGTTGCCGTTGTCGACCAGCACGATATCGTCAACGCTGATGTCATCCACTAGATGCTCGTAATTGACATCGACCGATTGCTCCTCCTCCGACACTTCGCCGCGAACCGTCAGTGCGATGCGGTCGCCCGGAGACAGATCCAGGGCGTTGAGCAGGTCGCCGGTGCGAATCGCCGGTCCCTGCGTGTCCATCAGGATGCCGACACGACGGTCTTTCTCAGTGCTCAGCCGGCGGATATGCTCGACGGCTTGGCGGACATCCTCGGTCTTGGCATGCGACATGTTCAGACGGGCGATATCCATGCCCGCGTCGATCAGCTTCGAAAGCATTTCCGGCGAGCTGGTTGCGGGGCCGAGCGTGGCAATTATTTTGGTGCGACGGTGCATGTGATACCGGCAGCGACGTGCGGGTTTGGCGTTAGTGAACCGGAGCACTGTACAGTCATACTGGCAGTCGCGCCTGCGCCGACTGGATGAAATCTCCGCGATCGCTGTTGCAACGCTGCTATTGGCCGTGTATGGAAAATCTGCCGTAGCAGCTATTCCTTGCTGTCCGGTTTCGCCAGGGGCTGCGCTTCCAATGTTTCGCAGCACAGTTTGTATGCGGCCTGCGCCGCCGGCATGAGGGCGTCAGTCTTCGGAGCAAGACGGAAATAGTTGTCGAAACAGTCAAGGGCCGCTTCATGGGCGCCGAGGAAACAGTGTATCCGTGCTAAGCCAAACCAACCGGCGGCGCATTTTGCGTCGAGATTCAGCGCTCGTTCGAACGACTTTTTGGCTTCGTCCAGACGGTTGAGCAGGCCTAAAATCTCACCGCGATTGTTCCATGTCTCCGGCGACTCGGGCTCGAGTACGGCTGCCTTTTCAATCGCATCGAGTGCATGGCGGTTGTGACCCTGCTGCGACAGGGATATGGCTTTGAACACCCAGGCCGGCGCCAACGTCGGATCGAGCTGCAACGCATTTTCCGCGAAATTCACAGATTCCTCGTACCGCTCCTGATGGTATAAACTCTCGCACAAGCCATACTGACTGGCCAGGTTTGCCGGGTCGATATTGATCGCTGCGTTATAACAGGCGATGGCATCATCGAACTTACCGGTCACTTGCAGGCTGTTGCCTTTATTGGCCCAGGCGTCGTCGTCGTCGGGTGACAGTTTCAGGGCCCGGTCGTAGCTTGCGATAGCCTCGCGATGACGGTCCACCTCGGCCAGGGCCACACCGCGGTTGACCCAGGCATCGGTGTCCTCCGGGTCGAGTTCGACGACTGCGTCAAAGGCCTCGAATGCCTTGTCCCACTGCTGCAGCTCTTCGTAGACCTTGCCTTGATTGTAGATTGCCAGGGCTGCCTTGTCAGGTTCGCAGATTTTTACTGTGGAGTAGCTTTCCAAGGCGTCCTCGTACTGCTCGGCGAGCTGCATGACCTGCCCGTGAATGAACCAGACCTTGCCGCTGTGGTCGTAGATCTTGGTGGCAGCGTCTGCCAGGCCGATAGCCGTTTCGATATCGCCCTCTTCCATGGCACTGCCGGCGGCAACAGCCAGGTCCTCCGCCTTTCGCTTTTTTTTGTGTGTGAACATCCATCTCCTATAGTGTGACCAGGCCAATTGGCACACACTGGGATGCTTCAGGTCACCCTTGCGATTCTGGATTATACCCAGGCATTTGTAACAGCCTTCGTCACCCATCCGAATCCGCGGCAAACGTAGCGATATTCAAGTTTTCAGTTTGCCGACGAGCGGGTAGGTGACATCCATGGGGGTCACGATACCGCGCTGATTGTTGTCGTCGTCGGTCACTACCAGGATGGGGCTGCGAGTGCTGCGGGACTGGGCCAGAACCTGGTTAACACTGGCATGCTCGGAAATGTTGACGAGCGGGCGAACGAAGTCGATGACACTTTCATCGTCCCAGTGCACGCGGTCAGTACTGAAAATCGCATCGTAAACATTGAAGATGCCGATCCATGTGTCGCTACCCTGCCGGGTAACCGGCAGGCGCGACAGATTGCATCGCCGCGACAGCGCCACGGCCTCTGCCAGCGTCGCATCGGCAGCAACGCATTGCACCTGATCTCTCGGGGCCATGACATCGCGGACGACGCGGTCGTGAAATTCCAGGGCGTTGTGCAACAGTTGGCGTGCCTCGGGATCCAGGAGTTCGGCCGATTCACTTTCAGACAAAAGGATGCGGAATTCCTCGCGCGAAAACTTGATGCGCTTGCCGTCGCCGCTGCCATGATCGCCGAAGAGATGGTTAACTATGCGCGTCACGCCAGCCAACGCCCAGATGAATGGATACATGACCAGGTGAAAGAGGTACATCGGGTAGATCAACAGGCGGCAGCGGAAATACGGCCGTTGCCGAAACCACAATTTCGGTGTGACTTCACCGAACACCAGCACGAGCACCGTGAGGATGGCCGAACCGGCAGTGGATACCCACATGGCCGCTTCAGGGCCGGCAACGATTTCGTCGAAGAGGATAGCGGAGAAACAGTTGCATAGATTGTTGCCGAGCAGAATGGTGGCCAGCATAATGGCCGGGCGGTCGAGGAATTTCTGCATCAATCCGGCAGCGGTGGAATTTTGCAAGACGGCATGTTCGAGGCGGGCGCGCCGGACGGCGATGATGCCATTTTCGAATCCGCTGAAGCAGGCGGAAGCCAGGATCAGCAGGAACGTCAGGATAATGAGGATCGAAAAAGTCATAATTGGGTATCCGACTGGCGGTACAGATCGAGTTCCAGCACACGATGTCGATGGACCGCGCGGATGACGAACCGGAAGTTGCCGACGGTCAGTTGGTCGCCGTTGATCGGCATACGGCTAAGTTGTTCGGTAATGAACCCAGTGATATTGGCCGAGGTGGTTTCCGGTAGTTCAATGTCGATGGCCTCCTGCAAGTCATGCAACTGTAGCAGGCCGTTCAGCCGCCAGTGGCCGGGGTGGATCTCGGTAATCTCGAGGTCCTGCCCGTCGTATTCGTCGGACATCTCGCCGACGATTTCCTCAAGAATATTTTCGACAGTAAGCATGCCTTCGATACCGCCGTATTCGTCGACGACGAAGCAGACGCCTTGACTCTGTTCGCGCAGCTGGCCCAGGACACTATTGAGCTTCGCCAGTTCCGGCACGAATAGCGGTTTGCGCAGGCAAGTTTTCGTCCAGTTGCGTCGGACTGCCGGTGCACTCATCGTGTAGGTTTTGACATCCATGACACCGACAATATTATCCAGGTCCCCGTCGACGACCGGCAGGCGACGGTGGCGGTACTGTCGAATGGCATTGATGATCTTCAGTTCGTCATCGTGGACATCGACGGTCAATACATCGATGCGTGGCACCATGACATTGACCGCAGCGATCGTCCGCAACTGCATGATTTCTTCGAGGAGCTGTGCTTCGGGCGCCGCGAATGCTCCGACGTTCTTATTGATGTTGATAAACGACTCGTACTCCTCGACGGTGATGGCATTCGATGGCAGGGCTGCGCTGCCGAGTATAGCTGTTGTGATGCGTCGGATGAGATGAACGGCGGGTGCAAATAAAGTTCTGCAGAAGAGGATTATCGGCGCCAGCTTGGGCGCCAGGTGCTCGGGGCGGGTGTACGCGAATGTTTTCGGTATGACTTCGCCAAAGATCAGAATCACGATCGTTGCCATGACACCGGCAACCAGTGTCGCTTGCGTACCGCTAAGGTAGGTGCTGGCGAGCTTGGCGATGAGTACCGACGCCAGGATGTTGACAAAATTCGTGACCAGCAGGATGGTGATCAGCGTTGTGTGCGTGTCGCGCATGAGCGCCGCGACAATGCGTTGCTGCGGGGTGCCGTTGTGCAGCCAACCTTCGAGCGTCGTATGCCGCAGGGAATAGAGCGCCGTCTCGGAACCCGAAAAAAAAGCGCTGAGTCCGAGCAGGGCGATGATCAGAATAATGAGCGTCGCAATCACAGATGATTTACTTTCGAGTCTCGAATCGAGCAAACAGGTGTTCGATGAACGCGGCATCCTCCGGTGATGCCGGCGCGGATGTCGCTGCGGCTGTCGCAGGTTCGGCAGTACGGTGCCAGATCACATTAGTTGCGGACTCTGCAATTCCCAGTGCTTCGAACGGCAGGTTGGCAAGTTGCACCATCCAGATCTCGGTGCGCGTGTGCTTGCCGCCGTAAATGGGCAGAGCCTGGCCGACGCGCGCGACGACGTGCCGCGTCAAAAAAATCGACAACTCGCGACAACTCCAGTACATCTGCAGCGGGTAGGCAAAACTGCCGACCATAGGCACTATACCCACAAACAGGGCGATACAATAGGAAATATGGCTGCGCCGCTTCACGACTATCCGTGACAGCGTAACCAGCGTGCGCAAGATCGAGGTGTTGACAATCAGCAGGATCGCCAGAGGTATGCAGAAAACACTGGGAATCATGCCAAGTACGCTGGTGGATTCCGTGTCTATGGCGGCGCTGGACATGCCGGCTGCCAGCAGTGCGAACCCGGTAATCTTGAGACTGGTTGTCAGTGGACTCAGGAGCTTCAGTGTCGCATGAAATGCGAAGCAGCGGATGTATTCCTGCATGCTGCCGTCTTCGACCCGGGATCTGATGATGGTCTCATCCTCCGTCGTCAGGCGTCCGTCGGCGGTCCATTCCGTGACCGCGCGGAAGACGAAAATCTTGGCGTATTCCGTTTGGAAACTCTCGGATGCGATAAACCGCCAGCAAGCGGTGCGCATTTCTCCGCGGACCTCACGATCGACCAGGAAGCGCTGTAGTTTTACGGAGGAGGTGTAGCTGAGCAGCCAGCTGATAAGGAAGCGCCGGGTGATCGAAGTGAACTGTGTGGAGTCCGCAATACGCCTTTGCTGCCGCCACTTCTCGCACTTGCCGCCGGTATACGCGGCAATCGCGGCACGGCGAAATTCGCGATCGCGCAAGAAGCGGCTGGTGTCCTGGCGATATTGACTGTTGCCGCTGAGCCGTCGCAGAAAACGGCCGAAACGCCCTGGCAGTAGTCCGCAGAGGAAGGTGCGGGTCGTGGCGAAGCGCGAGGTGGTGCCGTACCACTCATGCTCCTCTTTGTCAATCAGTTCCAAGCGGCGCCAACGCTCGATCGCGGCCGTTTTCATGCAGTCGCGGTTGTCTGACGGAATCAGATGAAAGGGGTTACAAAAGATTGCGAGCTCGGCTTTTTTCCAGGCTGCTGCATGGTTGCAGAGCTGTCCGCTGTTGTGCACCAGTTGCTGGTATTCTGCCTGATCGAGGCGTGACAGCAGGTCGCCTGTATGGCGATCGAACCAACGCGACCAGCGTCCGGCCTCGAGATCGTCGAACATCGGTCGTTGACCATGAAGGAGACCGTAGATCACATAATAGGGAACCATGATCGCCGGAATGCCGGACTCGAGGTCGATGACCCAGAATTCGCCCTTGCAACGGATGAAATTTGCGGTGGAAACAATGGCCGCGGGGCACACCTGCCAGCCGGAGCCGACTAAGCCGCAGTCGCGCAGCAGCCGCTCGAACCGGCGCATGGCCGGCAGCAGGATCTCGTAGTCTGTAGGGGGTCGTTTATTGCTTTGCCTGGTGAGCAGCGACCGCACCATGTGTTCGTTGACCGGGTTGACCTGGAGTCCTGCACCGGGGACATACTCGGTGCCCAGGATGAAGGCGCGGTCGGCTTTGGACCAGCGGTAATAGAGCGCGTTGGAAATGCGCAGTGGAATGTCATGCGCGGCCAGCAGAGCGCGCACGACTCGTCGGCGGTAGAAAGCGGTGATGATTGCCGCCTCATTGTAGCGATAGCCGAACGGTGCCTGAAAGGCCAGGGCATAGATGAACCGCGTCAGCAGGCCTGGACAGAAGACTTTTTCGACAATCATGCAGGGCTCGTCATGCAGCCCTTCGACCCGCATCAGTCGGGCGGTGGCGGAACGGCCGCTGCCGAGCGTGCGCTCATAGGTGAGCGACAGCGAAACCGTTTCGGTCGGCGACAAATTGGCGACGACTTTTTGGCACACGTCTGCCATCGTTGCGGCAGGCGGCGTCTCCCGCGCTCTTGTTTTGGCGGCGTCTATTGTCATCTGCATACCATAGGATTCGCCAGATTCATGCCATACTGTCAAAGTCCGGGGACCGACGGGGGTTGCGAGGCGGCAATGTGCTCCCAGTTCCGGACCAGGGCGGAGAGATTGTCAATGACGATAATACCGTAGGACTTCTGTAACTTTTCGGCGTTCTGCAACCAGGGCAGGGAGTTGTGATATCGTTCTTCACCGATGTATGCATGGCCGATCGAATAGTGGTATTGAATCTCGACATAGTGTTTCTTGCTTTGTAGCTTTATCAATCTGCCGGTTGACCAGCACGTGTCTGCTATCGTCAAGGGTAAAGAAGCCAAGCCGCAGACCCGGTAGATAAAGACACCAGGTCAGACCGATGAGGTCTATGAAGACGCGGGTGTCTACACAGCAGAACCGTGGTATGCGGATTTTGACGCCCTTGAGAGGGGGCCGGTGCTGGGACAGCGAGTTCTGGCTCCTCGGCCTCCATCGAACCACGTGTCTGACGTTTTCTGGACACCTGCCTGGAGGGGGTGCGGGGTAGGTTAAAGGGTGTAAACCTAATCTATCCAAGTACTTAAAGAAAGCTAATCAACCCGTGTAGTACCCCTACTGCTGGCGCTTCAAGATGATGATATTGACACCTTCGCCTTCCGGGCTGAGTGCCTTGCTGATGTTGCTGGGGCGATGGTGGGCAACGTGTCTTTGTCGATGCGCTCGGCTGCCTGGCGCGGCACCTTGTTCTGCACCGTACCGGTAAGCCCTTCACGATTGGGGTTGCGTGACAGTCGCTCCTCGGTCTTCTTCAGTGCCACCATTGTGCGAAATTTGCCGATCTCAGCCACGTTCCCGGCCGTAGGGCTGTTCTGGCTCCAGCCCATCCGGAGTGGACAAACGAGAGGCACAGTTGTATCATATTCGCCGCGAATTATACCAATTCTACCCCCAGCATCCGTCCCGATTGCCATGTGGTTTCTTAGTCTTGTCATCTGGCTGATCCTGATCTACTCCCTTCGTATTTCCATCGCGGGCAGCCCGGAGTATACACTGATTCGTGACGTACCGCCGGCGGTATTGGACGAGGCGGCGGCCTGTCTGGACGATCGTGTCGAGCCGGACGACGATGACTGCCGCACCTTTTTGCAGCGATTCATGCATCTGTCGATCCTGAAACTGGTTCTTTTCTTCCTTGAGATCGCGGTCGCCTGGGTGCTGTTGGCCCAGGACATCGGACGCCGGCTGGCGTGGTTTATCGTCGTGAAGAATCTGGGCATGCTGTGTATCTCGAACCTGCGCAATCGGATTGCCGGCCAGAACGTTTTCGACGCGGTCAGAGATCGACCCCGCTGGTTGGCCGCCTGTGAAAGGGGCTACTACCTGGTGTCGGCCGGCTGCCTGCTGTACTTATTCCTGCAGCTTAACGATCTGGTCTGAACGTCGCGGCCCTGAGAGGCAATTAATACTGCGGCACATCGTCGTCCGAAATACCGGTAAAATTCTCGAAGCGGGTGTATTGCGGCAGGAATGTCAGTTTGCGGAGGCCGGTCTCGCCGTTGCGGTTTTTGGCGACGATGATTTCGCATTCGACGCCGTTCTTCAAGATCTCTTCGGGCGTTGCCATCTCCGTCTCGCGTTCGCGATGCAGCAGCAACACGACGTCGGCATCCTGTTCGATGGCGCCGGACTCGCGCAGGTGCGACAACTTCGGCCGGCCGCCGCTCTGTTCTGCCTGGCGGTTTAGCTGGGCCAGCAGGACGACGGGGATTTCGAGCTCTTTGGCGAGGGCCTTGATTTCTCGCGACATCTTGGATACTTCCTGCTCTCGGCTGGCGTTTCGATTGTTTCCGGACGGCCGCATCAGCTGCAGGTAGTCGACAAAGATGATGTCGACATTATCGTTTTGTTTCATGCGCCGTGCCTTCTGCCGCAACTCGACAGAAGAGATTTGCGGCATGTCGTCGATGAAGATTGGTGTGTTGCTCAGCACATCACAGGCCTGGATGATGTCGACGCCCCACTGGGCCGGGGTCAGTTTGCCGTCACGCACGTCTTTCATATTGATGCGGGCTTCACTGCAGACCAGACGCAGCACCAGCTGTGGAGCGCCCATTTCCATGCTAAAAACACCGACAGCCCGACCTGTCTTCGCCAGGTCGCAGGCGATGTTCCTGGCCATGTTAAGTGCCAGCGTCGTCTTGCCGATAGACGGACGCGCTGCCAGAATGACCAACTCCCCGGGCTTCAAACCAGTCAGCAGGTTGTCCAGATCCGCGAAGCCGGTGCGCATCCCCATGACGCTGGCGTCACGCTTGTGGAGGTTCTCGAGGTAGTCGACCGCATCCGTGATGACGTCGCGCAGGCATACAGTACGCGTGTCCGTCTGCAGTTCGGTGATGTTGAGGATTTCCTGCTCGACCGCATCGATCAACTCCGGAACATTGCCCTCGGCATCATAGCAGCGACCGGCGATATCAGCGCAGGCGCCGATGAGGTTGCGCAGAATATGAGCCTCGAGGACACAATCGACGTAAGCCTCGACGTTGGCGGTGGTCGGGACGACGTTGAGGATGTGGGCGATATAGTCCTCGCCACCGATTTCTTCGAGGTTGCCCTTGCGTTCGATCCGCTCGATCACAGTGACCGGATCGATCTGGCCGACGACCATCTCCGAGCGCATCTCGGACATCGTGTTGTAGATGGTTCGGTGTGCCGGTGAATAGAAGCATTCCTCGGTACGCAGCTTGGCGAAGACCAGGTCGATGGTATTGCGGGTATCCTGCAGCAGGCAGGATATCACGGCGCGTTCCGCTTCGAGGGAGTGCGGGAGAGGCCGGTCACCGACCAGCAGGGGGCCGATATTTTCAAGACGCGAATTGGCCATTAGAAGAGCTGGAGGGAATCGCCAGTTGTTTTGCGTTTAATAATGTAGGTACTCTGACAATAGCTGATCAGGCGCGCGCATCAACTGTTGCAGTGCAAAAAAAACGCCCAGCGCTCAATTGTCGAACGCCGGGCGGGATCGCTACAGGGGCAAGCAGGGCCGGTCAGGCGCGCACGACCCAGACTTTCAGAGTCGCAGTCACTTCCGAATGCAGCCGCAGATCGACCGGGTATACACCCAGCATTTTGATCGGTTCTTCGAGAAGCACGTTCTTCGGATCGATCTCTATTTCCACATCCTTCAGCGCGTCCGCGACGTTCTGCGCTGTCACCGAGCCGAAGAGTTTCTCGTCATCACTTGCCTGCACCGGAATGGAAACGGAGTGCTTGGCGATCGCTTCTGCAAGGGATTGGGCACCTGCCACTTCCTTTTCATAGTCGATACGCAACGTGACTTTCTTCGCCTCCAACTGGCGCAGGGCTCCCGGAGTTGCCTTGCGAGCCAAGCCCTTTGGTACGAGATAGTTGCGGGCGTAACCATCAGCGACGCGAACGGCGTCACCGATCTCGCCGAGGTTCTCGACGTTGTCCATCAGAATCAGTTCGATTGGCATGATCGAGCCCTCAGGTTACGGGAGCATCGCGATATTCCGCGAACGCTTAATGGCTTGGGACAGCATTTTCTGGTGCCCGGGGCAGCTGCCCGTGATACGGCGCGGGATGATGCGGCCTTTTTCGGTCACATAGCGTCTTAGCAATTCTATGTTGAGAAAATCAATGTAGACAATCGCATCCTCGCAAAAACGACAGCGTTTGATGCGGATGACGCGGCTTTTTCGACGCCCCCCGCGGTTGTTTTTCTGTTTCATTCCGTCCTCGATGTTGTCGGGTTAAAACGGGATATCGTCGATGGGGTCGTCGTTGACATTGAAGACCCCGGTGTCCGGCGCTGGTCCATCGTTTCCAGCGGGAAATGGCGGTGGAGGCGCTTGCTGCTGTTTCGGCGCTTGCTGCTGTTGCGGCGCTTGCTGCTGTTGCGGCGCTTGCTGCTGTTTCGGCGCTTGCTGCTGTTGCGGCGCTTGCTGCTGTTGCGGCGCTTGCTGCTGGCTTTG
>Ga0209403_10000528_pt1 | contig 56276 bp, 47 predicted proteins | sample ArcticOcean_MG_C_8_FD_187440 | JGI IMG/M metagenome (GOLD analysis project Ga0209403, IMG submission 187440) | Marine microbial communities from western Arctic Ocean - ArcticOcean_MG_CB11_86 (SPAdes) (version 2) | ecosystem: Environmental > Aquatic > Marine > Oceanic | place: Arctic Ocean... | reverse complement strand
CCCCCACCACGACCACCCTCCCCCCCACCACGACGTTCAACCCGGAGGTGTGGCCGCTGGGCTTCGACGACCCCCGCGGCGAGGCGTTCGCCGACTTCCAGGCGGCCTTCGACCGGGGCGACCGCTTCCAACGCCTCGAGTTGTTCTGCCATCCCGGCGAGGCGACCACCTCAACCCTGCGTGCCACCGACGAAGGCATCACGGCAGAAGCGATCCGGATCGTCCACCTCCGCACCCGCCTCGAGGACTACGAGCAGATCGGATTCGAGTTCCCCGTCGGCGACACCGCCGAGATGGTCGAGGCGTTTGTCGGGATCGTGAACGAGGAGTGCGGCGGCGTGTACGGCCGACGCCTCGACCTCCGCCTGGTCGAGGTCACGGCGCTCGGTGGTGGCGGTGTCGATATCGACACCCTTCGCAGCGCCGCCTGCCTGGAAGCGACCGACGACCTCGATGCCGTGCTCGTCCTGGACCTGACCGGACTCCAGGGCTCGGCGCCGCTGTGCCTCGCCGACACCGGGAAGACGCCCCTGATCACGACCGAGCCCCAGTCCTCCGATGACCTCCGAACGGCTCGTGGCCGCCTGCTGTCGACCGCAGTCGCCAGCGACACCCAACTGGAGTTGGCGGCACGCTCCGCCGAGGCACGATCGTTGCTCACGGGAGCCACGATCGCCGTCGTCGTGTCGGACACTCCCGGCCAGTCCGAGGCCGTTTCCGACGGCCTCCTCGAGACCATGGAAGACCTCGGCTACGACATCCAAGTGCATCCCATCGGCTGTGAGGGCACGACCACCTGCTGGGTGGGCCTCCAGACCGCCGTGGAGCGGATGATCAGTGACGGATCGACGGTTGTGTTCCCGGTCCTCAACGCCGTCTCGCTCCCTGGACTCCTCACGGAGATGATCCGCCAGGGGATGCCGAAGCCGGTCTTCATCCAGACCGGCCTCAACGGGCAGTCCGGCGACCTGGCCGCCGCCCAGGTGCTTGCCTACGGCGGCCCCGAGGCGGCCGCCTACTACGACGGGGCGCTCATCGTGGACGCTGCCGACACAGGGACCTGGCGGCTTCCCGACGCCGCAGAGCAGGGCTTCCCCGACCCCTTCTCCCGGATGTGCAACGCCGAGTACTCGCGGGTGACCGGACGTCCCGTCGCCGACCCGACCGATCCGACCAGCGCCGTCCACGAAACGGTGGCGGATGCCTGCGCCCTGGTGCGCATCGCCTTACGCACGCTCCGGAATGCCGGTGTCAACCCCCGGCAAGCCGATGTGAACTGGGTGCTCTACCGACTCGACGAGGTGGACCTACCGGGCATGCTCCCGACCTCGTCAGCCCGTCGGAAGAACGACCTGCCGGACGTCGTCCGGAACCTCGAGTACCAGTACCCCTGCCGCTTCGGAAGGGGCACCGGCGCCACGGACGACGCCCCCGGGGGCTGCATCGTCCCCACGGGCGAGTGGCAGGATTTCCGATGAGGGGCACCCGTCGACCTGATGCGCCGGTTGGTCAGGGGCGGATGTCGTAGTAGAGGTTCGTTGGGTCGTCAACCTCGTGCTGGACGAAGCGGGTGAAACCAGCCGCCGTCGCCATCTCGGCCAGCGTGGCCGGATCGAGGCCCAGCGTGCCGAGGCCCATGCCGTCGGGGGTCGACATCGCCGACGCCATGCACGTCGACACCGAGGCTGCGAACATCATCGCCAGCACCGGGTTTCGTCGGTTCTTCTGCCAGTCCGGCGAGGACCTGATCTCCTTCGCCAACCAGACACCATCCGTTGCGATTGCCTCCCGGATGGCCGCCATGGCGAGGTCGGGACGCGGCATGTCGTGGAGGCAGTCGAGGGTCATGACCAGGTCGACGTCGCCGGTCGCAGGCAGGTCCTCACCACCCACGAGGTGTAGCGACACGTTGGCACGGCCGGCGAAGCGGTCCCTCGCCGCAGCGATGGCCCGCTCGGAGACGTCGTAACCCTCGAACACCGAGTTCGGGTAGGCGTCGGCGAGGAGTTCGAGCGCCAACCCGGTTCCGCATCCGACGTCCACGACCTTCGCACCAGCCTCGAGGCGCTCGACGACGCCGTCGAGGAGCGGCACCACCACCGGCACCAACAAGGACCGTGCCATCGGGGCCAGCATCGCCTCGGTGTGCTGTTCGGACCCTTCCCCCTGGTCGTCGTAGGTGAGTCCGAGCCCGGTCCGGAAAGCCTCTGCGAGGCCATCCGCAACCTCGGGGTGGCGCAGGTTCCGGAACACCCCGGCGGCGAAGCTGGGGCCGCCTGTCCGGGCGAGTACCGCGGCGGCCTCCGGTTCGAGGAGGAAGGTCTCACCGTCCTCGGACACGAGCAGGTCGGCGGCGGCCTGCCCGCGGAGCCACTCCCGCAACCAGCGCTCATGGAGGCCGGTGCTGGCAGCCAGGTCGGTTGAGGTCACGACACCGGCACCGTCGAGGGCCTCGTAGAGGCCGAGGCGGGTTCCGAGGTGGACCATCAGCGAGACCATCTCGCCCTGCTTGTAGCCCCAGGTGGTCAGGGTGTACCGACCGAGCAGGTCGGGATCGAGTTCCTGCTGCTGGTCGTCGCCCATGGATCGCTCCCCTCCCGCGGTTCCGGACCTCCGAACCTAGCCGCCGTCCTGTACCCAGATCCCTTCGGAGTCCTCCCGACAGGGCAGGGTCTCGATGTCGCCCTTCCGGTCGCGCCGGCCCCCGACGTTCACCTTCCAGCCCTCCCCCTCGGTGGTGAACCTCCAGAAGTGCGCCAGGCAGACCAGTTCATCACCGTCGACCGCCCCCTCGCCGGCCAGGTGCGACCACTGGTGCGGGCAACGGGCCTCCATGACGCACGGGCGGCCGTCGGTCGTCCGCCAGATCACGAGCTCCCGCTCGTCGAGCGCCGCATCGACGACCGATCCAGGGGCGAGATTGCGTGCCGCGTCGGCATCGGAGACCCGCACCCAGCCCGGGTCGGCGCCCACGGGATCAGACGTCGAGGTAACGGGTCACGGCGATGGCCGATCCGATCATGCCCACGGCCCCACCCAGGATCAGCAACCAGATGCTGGTGTCCCAGACGAAGCCCTCGGGGACCGCGAAACCGCGGAAGAGCGGGACGGCGTCGGACTCCTGGAAGAAGGACATGACCTCGTTGTCGACCACGAACAGGGCCGGAATGGCCATTGCCGCCCCGATGAGTCCGTGGATCGTGCCCTCGAGCATGAAGGGGATGCGGATGAACCAGTTCGACGCCCCCACCAGTTTCATAACCTCGATCTCCTGGCGGCGGGCGCCGATGGCGGTGAAGACGGTGTTGAGGATCAACAGTGCCGAGACGGCGACCAGGACCACAGCTGCGATGAGCAGCGCCTGGCTGACCCTTTCGGAGAAGTCGTCGATCTGGCGGATGGCGTCCGTCGCCGTGGCGACCTCGCGGACACCGGGTTGAGCGGAGAACTGGTCCGCCAACTCGCTCACGTTCGATGCCGAACGGTCTGAGGGGACGATTCGGTAGGAGGGCGGCATGACGTCGGGGGTGACGCTCTCGACCAACTCGGGCTTGTCGGAGAACAGCGTCTCGAACTCGTCGTAGGCCGCCGCCTTGTCGATGTACGTGTAGCTCTCGATCGCCGGGCTGGAGTCGAGGACGTGGCGGATGGCGGCGTCCTGGTCGGCATCGGCGTCGGGGTTCATGAAGACGATGAACTCGACGCCTTCCTGGAACTGGGCCGTGGCGCGCTCGGCCCCCTCGCGGATCATCATGGAGGCACCCACGAGGGCCAGGGACACGGCGACCGTGAGGATGGCGGCCAGCGTGAGGCTGAGGTTGCGCCAGATGCTGAGGATGGTCTCGCGCAGGTAGTACCAGAGGCGATACACGTCAGGCCCTTCCCGTGCTCCGAATGCACGCCCGACGGTCGGGTGCCGACGGGGTCACTCGTAGACCCCCCGAGACTCGTCGCGGACCACGACGCCACGATCCAGTTCGATGACCCGTCGCCGCATCGTGTCGACGATGCCCCGGTCGTGGGTCGCCATGACGACCGTCGTGCCCGAACGGTTGATGCGGTCGAGGAGGCGCATGATGCCGACGGACGTCGAGGGGTCGAGGTTGCCGGTGGGCTCGTCCGCCAGGAGGATCAGGGGCCGGTTCACGAACGCCCGGGCGATCGACACCCGCTGCTGCTCCCCACCCGAGAGTTCGTCGGGGAAGCGCTCGGACTTTGGGGTCAGACCGACGAGTTCGAGGATGTACGGCACCTGCTTGCGGATCACGCTCCGGGGGCGGCCGATCACCTCGAGGCCGAAGGCGACGTTCTCGTAGACGGTCTTCCTCGACAGCAACTTGTAGTCCTGGAAGACGTATCCGATTTCCCGGCGCAGGTACGGCACCTTCCAGGAGCGCATCTCCCCGATGTCCTTGCCGGCCACCATCAACCGCCCCGTGTCGGCGACCTCTTCCCGGTTGAGGAGGCGGAGGAAGGTCGACTTGCCGGAGCCCGAGGGGCCTACGAGGAAGACGAACTCGCCGCGTTGGATCTCGACCGAAACTTCCCGGAGGGCGGTGACGTCCCCCTTGAAGATCTTCGAGACGCCTTCTAGCCGGATCATCGTCGAGGGCTCCTGCACATGGCCGGCAGAGGGGTACGGCTGGTCACTGGCTGCACGGCGGGCACGGTACCAGAGCACCCGTCGTGGATCGTGGCGCCTTGTCGGTCCGGACGCAGCACCCGGTCCGACCCGTCACCCGCCGGCACGCGCCCAACGGAGGTAGGCCTCCATGAAGCCGTCGAGGTCGCCGTCGAGGACGCGTTCGACATCGCCGACCTCGTGGGCGGTACGGAGGTCCTTGGCCATCTGATAGGGCTGGAGCACATAGGAGCGGATCTGGCTGCCGAAGTCGACGCCCCGCTGCTCCCCGCTGACGGCATCCAGTTCGTCCCGGCGCTTCTGGCGCTCGAGGTCGAGCAGTTTGGCGGCCAGCATCTGCATGGCCCGGTCCTTGTTCTGGTGCTGGCTGCGCTCGTTCTGGCACGAGGTGACCAGGCCGGTCGGAAGGTGGGTGATGCGCACCGCCGAGTCGGTCACGTTGACGTGCTGGCCGCCGGCACCCGACGAGCGGTAGGTGTCGATCCGGAGGTCGCCCTCGTCGATCTCAATCTCGGCGCTCACGTCCTCGACGAACGGGACCACGTGCAGTGAGGCGAACGCCGTCTGGCGCTTGGCCTCCTTGTTGAATGGCGAGATCCGCACCAGTCGGTGGACGCCCCGCTCCCCCTGTAGGAGGCCGTAGGCGTAGCGGCCGCGCACGATGAACTCGGCGGAACTGATACCGGCCTCGGTCCCCTCGGAGGAGGAGACCGGCTCCAGCGAGAACCCCCGCTTCTCCGCCCACCGGGCATACATCCGCAGCATCATCTCGGCCCAGTCCTGGGCGTCGGTTCCTCCGGCCCCGGACTGTAGGTGGCAGACCGCGTCACCCGCGTCGTATTCACCCGAGAAGAGCGACCTCAACTCCAGGGCATCCATGCTCCCCTCGAGGTCGACGAGAGCCTCGTCGATCTCGGCCTCGAAGCTGTCATCGTCCTCCTCGATGGCCAACTCGGCGAGGGTCGATGCGTCCTCGAGGCGGCCGAGCAGGGTGGCGTGCAGGTCGAGGTCTTCGACGACGCCGGCGAGTTCCTGCTGGACGCGCCGACCGCGATCCTGGTCGGTCCAGAGGTCGGGGTCGGCCACCTCGAGTTCGAGGGCGGATCGACGCTCAGCCAGATCGTCGATCCGCAGGTAGCCGGCAGCCTCGCCGAGGCGGCGGTGGAGGGCATCGAGTCGTGGAGAGAAGTCCTGCATGGGGTGGGGTGGTCGGTCAGCGGCCGTGACAGTGCTTGAACTTACGGCCCGAATCGCAGGGACACGGGGCATTGCGCGGCGTGGCGTCCCAGCCCGTGTTGACCTTCTGTACCGGCCCGGGGGGTTCCTCGGTGACCGTGGCCGGTGCTCCGGCTGCGGCGGCGACCGCTGCCGCCCCACCAACCGGTCCTTCCGGCCCGCTGGTCTGCATGTCGTCCGGCACGCCACCATCCTCCTCGGTGATCGCAACCTGGATGCGCATCACGTACCGGAGGAAGTCGGCGCCGATCAGGTCGGTGAGTTGGCCGAAGAGGTCGAAGCCCTCCCGCTGCCACTCGGTGGTCGGATCACGCTGGCCCATGGCCCGGAGGTGGATGCCCTCGCGGAGATGGTCCATCTCATAGAGGTGCTCGCGCCAGCGTTGGTCGATGATGCGGATCATCACCTGACGCTCGACCTCGCGCATCGTGTCGGCACCGAGTTCTCCCTCGCGCCCCTCGAAACAGGCGACAGCGTCGTCGACGAGGCGCTCCGAGAGCTCGACAGGGTCCAGGATGCGGCTCAGGTCGTCGGCGTCGACCGTGAGCGGCCAGAAGCCGTCCATCTCGACATGGAGGCCGGAGATGTCCCATTCCTCGGGATGCTCGGCTGCACAGAAGGTGTCGAGTCCGGCGTCGACCACATGGGACACCACCTCGAGCACCTCGTCGCGCATCTCGGCACCGTCGAGGACGCGGTCTCGGAGTCGGTAGATCACGCGCCGCTGCTCGTTCATGACCTCGTCGTATTTGAGGACGTTCTTGCGGATCTCGGCGTTCTTCTGCTCGACGGTGGTCTGGGCCCGCTCGATGGCCTTGCTCACCATCTTCGACTCGATCGGGATGTCCTCGGGAAGGGCCTTGTCCATCATGCCGCGCATGGCACCCGAGGCGAAGAGGCGCATCAGGTCGTCGTCGAGGGAAAGGTAGAAGCGGCTCTTCCCCGGGTCTCCCTGGCGGCCGCCACGCCCACGCAACTGGTTGTCGATCCGTCGACTCTCGTGTCGTTCGGTGCCGAGGACGTACAGGCCGCCGTTGCTCCGAACCTCGTCGCCGCGCTCTTCACAGTCAGTGGTGAAGCGCGGCAGCAGCGAGGCGACCTTGGCCTGCCCCTCGGGGCTCTCCGGATCGAGCCCGACGGCCCGGGCCTCGCGGGCGGCCATGCTCTCGGGGTTGCCGCCGAGCAGGATGTCGACGCCACGGCCGGCCATGTTGGTGGCCACGGTGACCGCACCGGGACGGCCGGCCTGGGCGATGATCTCCGCCTCGCGGAAGTGCTGCTTGGCGTTGAGGACCTCGTGGGCCACACCCCGCTTCTCGAGCTCGCGGGAGAGCTGTTCGGACTTCTCGACCGAGATCGTGCCGACGAGCACCGGTTGGCCGGCCTCGTTGCTCTCGAGGATGTCCTTGACCACGGCGTCGAACTTGCCGGCCTCGGTCTTGTAGATGAGGTCGCTGGCGTCGTCGCGGACGAGTGGGCGGTTGGTGGGGATCGACACCACCTGCAGGTTGTAGATGCCTGCCAACTCGGCGGCCTCGGTCTCGGCGGTACCGGTCATGCCGGCCAGCTTGTCGTAGAGGCGGAAGTAGTTCTGGAGGGTGATGGTGGCGAGGGTCTGGTTCTCCTCCTTGATCGCCACCCCCTCCTTGGCCTCGACCGCCTGGTGGATGCCGTCGGACCAGCGCCGTCCCTCGAGGACGCGGCCGGTGAACTCGTCGACGATCCGGACCTCGCCGTTCGAGATGATGTAGTCCTTGTCCCGCAGGTAGAGCTCCTTGGCCTTGAGCGCCGACTGCAACTGGTGGACGAGGTTCGAGGAGACCTGGTCGTAGAGGTTCTCGACGCCGAGCGCCGCCTCGACGGCGTGGACGCCCTCCTCGGTTGGGGCGACGATCCGCTTCTCCTCGTCGAAGTCGTAGTGCAAGTCGCGTTGCAGGCCCCGGGCGACGGCGGCGAAGCGCTGGTAGAGGGCGACGGCGTCGCTGAGGCGCCCGCTGATGATGAGTGGGGTGCGGGCCTCGTCGATCAGGATCGAGTCGACCTCGTCGACGATGCAGTAGGCGTGGCCGCGCTGGACCTTGAGGTCGACGGACATGGCCATGTTGTCGCGCAGGTAGTCGAAGCCCAGTTCGTTGTTGGTGCCGTAGGTGATGTCAGCGCCGTAGGCGAGGCGCTTGGCGGTGGCGTCCCGCTCACCGGGCACCACCAGGCCCACCTCGAGGCCCAGCCAGCGGTGGATCTGCCCCATCCACTCGGAGTCGCGGGTGGCCAGGTAGTCGTTGACGGTGCAGAGGTGGACGCCGCTGCCCGTGAAGCCGTTGAGGTAGGCCGGCAGGGTCGAGACGAGCGTCTTACCCTCGCCGGTGCGCATCTCGGCCACCCATCCGAGGTGGAGGGCCACGCCTCCCATGAGTTGGACGTCGTAGTGCCGTTGTCCGATGACGCGGGTGGCTGCTTCGCGGACGACGGCGAATGCCTCGATCAGGAGGTCGTCGATGTCCTCGCCGTTGTCGAATCGCTGGCGGAACTCGGTGGTCTTCGCCCGCAGGGCATCATCGGAGAGCACAGACGTCTCGGGCTCGATCGCGTTGATGTCGGGGACGATGGCCTCGAGGGCCTTGATCTTCTTGCCCTCGCCGCTGCGGAGGACTCGTGAGAATGCACCCATGTCGACGCTGAGGCTACCGGCGGCCCGTGTGGCCTCGGTCGGCGATGCGGAGCCAGCGGCGCCCCCTGTGCTGCAGGGCTACCCGGTCAGTCAGGGTCGGGTTGGAAGAGCAGTCCGAGTTCGTCGAGGCGCGGGATCGTCTCTTCGACGCCCGAACCGAGTATGGCCGCCAGGGCCTGGAGGTCGTCGCGCCGGATGGTGAGGACGCGGCCATTGAAGTCCTGCCGCTTGACCTGGATGATCGTCATGTAGCGGGTGACCATCTCGGCTTCGGGCCCTTCGGCCTTCCGGAGCTTCACCAGGTCGATGACGACCTTCTGCGGGGCGGCCCCACCGCCCGAGACGCCGAGATCGTCGTCGCCGACCGGCAGCAACTGGTCGACCGGTACGTCGTAGAAGCGCGCCATCCGTTGGAGGCGAGGCACCGAGATGGCCCGTTCGCCACGTTCGTAGGCACCGAGGACCGACGCCTTGAACTCGGCTTCTGAGCGGGCCTCGACGTCCTGTAGGGAGAGCCGCTTCTGGCGGCGGATCTGGCGGATCCGCTCCCCCACCTGGCGGCGGTACCGGAGGTCGTCGTCATCGGTCATGTGCATGGGTTCCCCTTCGTGCTCTCGGGTCGGGTTCCGAACCCGCCACCCGGCGTGGCAGCCGAGCGTAGCGACCGGCCGCGCTCCGTGGCAAATGGACGCCTGGTGCGCTCCGGGAATCGGAAACGCGTGCGCTCAGAGCGGTGGGAGCACCCGGCCGTCACGGAGCGCGGTCAGAAGCGTTCCGCCGGCGATGGCGGCCGTCTCGGCCCTGAGCACGGTCGGACCGAGGTCGACGACGTCGCGGCCTGCCACCTCGTCGGGGCTCCATCCGCCCTCGGGGCCCACCAGGACGATCCGATCACCGGCCACCAGGCTCCGACCCCGCGGCTGGGCGAAGGCGGTTCCCGGCCGGTCCGCCACCTCACCCACCGGGGTGATCGCCTCGACCACCGGAAGGCGGACCCGGCGCGACTGCATGACCGCCTCGCGGGCGACCCGGAGGAAGCGCTGGTGCTGGGTGGCGCACTTGTCGGCATCCCATCGCACGACGGATCGTTCGGCGAGGACCGGGAGGATGCGGTCCACGCCCAGTTCGGTCAACTTCTGGACGACCAGTTCCGGTCGACCGGCCTTGAGCATCGAGAAGCCGACGGTGACCTCTCCGTTGGGTGCCGGAACGTCGAAGACCTCGCCGGCGACCTCGAGGTCCTCGTCGAACCGGCAGGCCCGCCAGCGACCCTCACCGTCGCAGATCGTCAGGGGATCACCGGCACGCAGCCGTAGCACCCGTTCCAGGTGGTGACGATCATCGGCCCCGAGCACCGGCGAGTGGAGGTCCGCCACGAAGGCGTGCGGGCCGCCGGTGCCGTCGGGTGCTCGGCTCGCCACGGGACCCGGGCTCCTCAGTTGAAGGCCTGGCGGATCCGGGAGAAGAGCCCCTCGCCGGCTTCGGCGACGGTCTCTCCCCGGGCCTCGGCGAGGCGACGGAGTAGTTCCTCGTCTTCAGTGCCCAAGTCGGTCGGCGTGTCGACCACGACCTCGACGAGCAGGTCCCCCCGTCCTCGGCCGTGCAGGTGTGGCGCTCCCCTGCCGCGGATGCGAAAGACCGCCCCCGTCTGTGTGCCGACAGGGATGGTGAGGGCCTCCGGACCGTCCAGGGTCTCGTAGTCGAGTTCCACGCCGAGTGCCACCTGGGTGACCGGAAGGTGGAGGCGGTGCACAAGGTCGTCGCCATGCCGTTCGAAGACCGCATGGTCGGCGATCCGGAGCCGGATGTTCAGGTCACCCGCCGGGCCGCCCCGGGGTCCAACGGCCCCCCGACCGGCCATCCGCAGCCGGCGGCCCTCGTCGACGCCGGCCGGAACCTTGACCGCATGGGTCGCCCTCTCGATGATCCGCCCCGCGCCGTCGCACTCCGCACACGGGTGCTCGATCGACTCGCCTCGACCGCCGCAGGTCGGACAGACGGTGGAGGTCACCATCTGCCCGAGCGCCGACTGGCGGACCCTTCGCACCTGGCCGCTACCAGCGCAGCCGCTACATCGATCGGCATAGGTGCCGGGCTTTGCTCCGCTCGCCTCGCAGGTAACGCAGGCCACGGCCGTGCGGACGGAGACCTCGGCGTCGCATCCGAACACGGCATCCTCGAAGCTCAGGTCGAGGACCACCTCGAGGTCCTCGCCCGAGACGGGGCCGCGCTGTCGTCCGCCGAGGCCACTCCCTCCAAAGAAGGTTTCGAAGAGGTCGCCGAGGCCGCCGAAGGGGTCGGCCGGTCCGCCCACGCTGCCACCGTCGTGGCCGAAACGGTCGTAGCGGGCCCGGCGCTCGGGATCGGAAAGCGCCTCGTAGGCGGCGGTCGCATCCTTGAAGCGTGCCTCGGCCCCCGGGTCGCCGGGATTGGCGTCGGGATGCTCTTCTCGGGCCAGGCGACGGTAGGCCTTCTTGACCTCCTCGACTGAGGCGCCGCGGCCGACGCCGAGCACCTCGTAGTGGTCGCGGGGCACGGTCAACCTGAGGTGAGCCGGTCGCCCAGCCGACGGCTCACCACGGCCACTGTGGCCATTGCCTGCGGATAGTTCATCCGGGTGGGGCCCAGCACGGCGATCGAGCCGACCTGGTCGCCGTCGATCTCGTAGGGGGCGACCACGAGCGAGCACTCGTTGAGGGGTTCGACCCGGGTCTCTGTGCCGATCACGACGCTCAGGCCGCGGTCGAGCACGTCGCGGAGCAGGCCCACGACCAGGTACTGCCGTTCGAGGACATTGAGCACCTGTTGGACGAGGCCGACGTCGTCGAAGACATCGGCGACCCTCGCGGCGCCGCCGACGAACGCCTCCTCGAGGTCGGCCGCCCGATCGGCCAACAGGGCCAGGGCGGCGCCGAACACGTGGTCGACGGCGGGATCGCCGGTCCTCAGGGGCTCGGGGGCATCGCTCATATGGCGACCGATCATCGCCCCGGAGAGGTGTGCGGTGGCGATGGCGAGGGTCGACTCGTGGACGTCGTCGGTGAATTCGAGGGCCAGTTTCTCGACGGCGCCGTTGGCCATCACGATGACGAGCAGGGCAAGGTGCGGGCCGAGGCCGACCAACTGGAGGGACCGGACCTCCTGGTGGTCGCGGTCGGGCGCGAGGACGACTGCCGGGCTCCCGGTCAGGTCCGAGAGCAGGGTGCTGGTGTCGCGGAGCATGAGTTCGAGTTCACTGTGCGAGCGGGCGAAGAAGGCGCTGACCTGCTCACGGTCGGCGGCCTCGAGTCGGCCCGGACCGGGGAGGCCGTCGACAAAGAAGCGGTAGGCCTTCTCGGTGGGGATCCGGCCCGCCGAGGTGTGCGGCTGGACGAGGAAGCCCTCTTCCTCGAGGAGGACCAGTTCGTTGCGAATCGTCGCCGTGGAGACGTCGATTCCGGACCGGTCGGCGACGCGGCCCGACCCGACAGGGTTGGCGCTCTCGATGTATTCCTGGACGACCGCACGCAGGATGGCAGCCTTGCGGTCCTCGGACATGACCAGATGCTACCGGGCGCCGAGTTTCTAGTCCTCGAGGCGGAGGGCGCTGACGAAGGCCTCCTGGGGGACGTCGACGCGGCCGATGGACTTCATCTTGCGCTTGCCCTCCTTCTGCTTCTCGAGGAGCTTGCGCTTGCGGGTGATGTCGCCGCCGTAGAGCTTGGCCGTCACGTCCTTGCGATAGGCCCGGACGGTCTGGCGGGCGATGACCCGCCCGCCGATGGCCGCCTGGATGGGCACCTCGAACTGCTGGCGCGGGATGAGTTCCTTGAGCTTGGCCGTCATCTTGCGGCCGTAGGAGTCGGCAGCGTCCTGGTGGACGATCATGCTGAAGGCGTCGACCACCTCACCGTGAAGCAGGATGTCGACCCGCACCAACTTCGAGGCCTTCACCCCGATGGGCTCGTAGTCGAGGCTGGCGTAGCCCTGGGTGCGGCTCTTGAGTTGGTCAAAGAAGTCGATGACCACCTCGGCGAGGGGTAGTCGGTAGGTCAACTCCACTCGTTCGGGCGACAGGTAGGTCATGTCGACGTACTCGCCGCGGCGTTCCTGGCAGAGTTCCATGAGTGCACCCGTGTAGGCGCTCGGGGTGATGACCTTGGCCTGCAGCCAGGGCTCCTCGATGCTCTCGATCTCGCCGGCAGGTGGCAGGTCGCACGGGTTGTCGATGTCGACGGCTTCGCCGCCGACCCGGGTCACCCGGTACTCGACCGACGGCGCAGTGGTGATGAGGCTCAGCCCGAACTCCCTCTCCAGGCGCTCGCGCACGATCTCCATGTGGAGTAGGCCGAGGAAGCCGCACCGGAACCCGAAGCCGAGTGCGCCGGAGGTCTCGGGTTGGTAGGTGAAGCTCGAGTCGTTGAGGCGCAGCTTCTCGAGCGCCTCCCGAAGGTCGGAGAATTCGTCGCCTTCGATCGGGTAGAGGCCGGAGAAGACCATGGGCTGTGGCTCCCGGTAGCCCTCGAGTGCATGCTCGGCGCGGTTGCGCGCCGTCGTGATCGTCTCACCGGATCGCGCCTCTCCCACGTCCTTGACGCCGGCCAGGAGGTAGCCCACCTCGCCGGGACCAAGGGAGCCGACCGGCGTCATGTCGGGGAGCCGCACGCCGATCTCGTCGACCTCGTGGTTGACGCCTGCCTGCATGAAGCGGAGGTTGTCCGTGCTCCGAATCGTGCCCTCGACGACCCGAATCGAGGAGACCACCCCGCGGTACTGGTCGAAGTTGCTGTCGAAGACGAGTGCCCGGAGCGGGGCTTCGGGATCGCCTGCCGGCGGCGGGGTCTGGGCGACCACGGCATCGAGGAGCTCGGTGACGCCGTCACCGGTCTTGGCGCTGATCTGGATGACGTCTTCGGCGGCGATGCCGAGCACCCGTTCGATCTCCTCCGCGTAGCGCTCGGGTTCGGCGGCCGGGAGGTCGATCTTGTTGAGGACGGCGACGATATCCAGATTGTGCTCGAGGGCCAGGTAGCAGTTGGCGAGGGTCTGGGCCTCGATGCCCTGGGCGGCGTCGACGACGAGGATCACACCCTCACAGGCGGCCAGCGAACGACTCACCTCGTAGTTGAAGTCCACGTGGCCGGGAGTGTCGATCAGGTTGATGACCGAGTCCTGCCATTCGAGCCGGACGCTCTGGAGCTTGATGGTGATGCCCCGTTCGCGTTCGAGGTCCATCGAGTCGAGGTACTGGGCCCGCATCAGGCGGGGTTCGACCGCGCCACAGAGTTCGAGCATGCGATCGGCCAGCGTGGACTTGCCGTGGTCCACGTGGGCGATGATCGCCGTGTTGCGCAGTCGCGACTGGTCCATCGTCGGCTGACGGTACCGGGACAGGCGACGTTGGCCGCGTGACCCCTGTCCCGCCGTGTTGCCGACGCTCTCCGCTAGCCTTGGCGTTCGCCGTTGCACGAGGCACCGGTTCGTGAACGGGACGTCCCCGCTGGACGGCTCCCGACCAGATTCTCCCCAGACGAAGGACCTGCGCCCCCGTGGCCAACATCAAGAGCCAGATCAAGCGAAACCGACAGAACGAGATCCGTCGCCAACGCAACCGCACGGTGCGCTCCGAGTTGCGCACACGCATCAAGGCGGCGCACACCGCTGCCGAGGCCGGCGAGGGCGGTACCGACGAGTTGAACGCCGCCATGAAGCGCATCGACACGGCCGCAGCCAAGGGCATCATCCACGCCAATGCTGCGGCACGTCAGAAGTCCCGACTCCAGAAGCGCATCAACGCCCTCGGCGCCTGACGCCGGGAGCCACGCTCCCCTACACCAGGTCGCTAGCGGCGGTTCATGCTCGCCAACCGGGCGACCAGCACCTCGGCGACCAGTTCGGGCGGACAGCCCGTCCGCCCCCTGAGGTCCAGGTCGGCATCGGACAGCAGGCGGATCGCCCCCGTGATCCGCTCGTTCCCCATGCGTCGGCTGACCGTCAGGGCCTTCTTGGCTGGAAATCCCTTGATGCCAAGGACCTCGGCAGCGCCCTTCTCGTCGCCGATGCCGGCACCGTCGAGGCGGAGCAGTCGGGCGTAGTGCCCGTGGAGGGCGGCGAGGATCCCCAGCGGGTGCCGGCCCCCGGCATCCATCATCCGGTGCAGCCGGTCGATGGCCTTGGCCATGTCGCCAGCGTCGATCGCATCCGTGAGTTCCCAGGGCGGCACCTGTCCGGCCTCGCCGAGGTAGGGGGCCACATCGCCGGCACCGACCTCTGCACCGGGTCCGAAGACCGCCGTCAGCGTCTCGAGGAGGCCGACCACCCGGGCTCGGTCCTCTCCCACCCGCTCGACGACGAGCGCCCTGGCCCTGCCGTCGAGGCGGACCTCGGCGGCCTCGAGTCGGGAGGACAACCAGGAATCCGCTTCCCGGCCGCTCCCCACCGAACACTGCTGGACACGTCCGCCGGCGGCGACCACGGCCTCCTGCAACGACTTCGGAACCTGGTTGAGCTTCTGCTGCCTCGGATCCACCCCCGGCTCCCAGACCAGCACGAGGCGGGTGTCCACCAGCCCTTCGGCGAGGAGCCCGACGAGCGGGGCGACCTCCTCCTTGGTGCCGAATCGCCCGAGGTGGCGACCGACGACGACCCGCCGGCCGGTGAGGAAGGCGGGAGTGCGCGCTGCGTCCAGGAGGCGTGAGGGCGAGAAGTCGCCGTCCTCCTCGGAGCGGTAGTGCGACTCATCGAGCTCCTCGAGGGCAAGCGCGCGGTCCTCGCCCTCCAGGGCCGCTTCGACGGCCGCTCGGACGGCCTCGCCGACGAGGACCTCCTCCTTGCCCGTGATCAGGACGACCGGCACGGTCATCCGACCGGCTCCCGGGCCGCATCCTCGTCCTCAGCGAGGACTGCGGCCATCAGGTCGGCGACGCGCCGTGCGCCCCGCACGTCGTGTACCCGCAGGATCCGGCAGCCGGCGCCGATCCCGAGTGCGTGTGCCGCCCAGGTCGCCTCGCGCCGATCGTCCACCTCGGTTCCGACGAGCGCCCCGAGGAAGCCCTTGTTGGATGCAGAGAGCAGGACCGGATAGCCCAGCGCTGGGAGGTCTCCGGAGTGGCGGAGCAGTTCGGCCGACATCGACGACGTCTTCCCGAGGTCGAGCCCGGCGTCCAGCATGATGCGGCACCTCGGAATCCCGGCGGCCTCCGCCCAGCGGCCGCGCTCGGCGAGGAAGTCCCGGACCTCACGACGGAGATCGCCATACCTGGGCTCCGGGTCGGCGATCCGGGGGCCGATCCGGACATGGGTGGCGACGACCGAGGCCCCGTGGCGTGCACAGGCCGCGAGGAAGGCGGGGTCGGCGAAGCCGCTGATGTCGTTGCCGATGCAGGCGCCGGCCGCCAGTGCCTCCTCGATGACCGACCCGCGGAAGGTATCCACCGAGATGGGTAGGTCGAAGCGCTCCCGGAGTGCCTCGACCGCCGGCACGACGCGGTCGACCTCGGAGGCGGCGGTGACCTCGGGTCCGGGGGCGGCCCGGATCCCCCCGACATCGAGGATGTCAGCTCCTTCGGCGACCTGCCGCTCGGCCAGTCGCAGGAAGGCGTCGAAGTCCCAGTGCCGTCCCTGGTCGAAGAAGGAGTCGGTGGTGCGGTTGAGGATGCCCATCACGACGGACCGGTGCGTGATGTCGAGGACATGCTCGGGGCCCAACTCCAGGATCACGTCGGCGACGGTACACGGCAGGGGTGACCGGTGTCCGACCACCGCTGCCTCACGGCTCCGGACGCCTGCGAACGGTGAGGTGGCCGCCGAGGGGGTCGACCTGCCAGGACTCCCCCCCCACCCGGATCACCGTGCCCGGGGGTGGTGAGAGTGCGCCTGTCGAACCGGGCGGGCCCCAGAGCTCCACCCCGGGGAACCGCTCGCCGAGCGCATCTGCCACCTCCGGTGGGATCGCCGCCCGGAACACGAACAGCGATGGAGCCCGTACCCCGGTGCGGCGCAGGTCGGCGAGCAGGCGCTCGGTGGACCGGAACTCGTCGACCACGATGACGGTTCCCGCTTCGTCGAGGATGCGCAGTCCGCCTGCAGCTCCCGTCCCCGGCACCGAGGTCCAGGCCGAGTGGGCGCTCGCCACCAGGATCACTCCGAGTAGCAGGAGCGCCAGGTGGCCCGCCCGCCGGGCCGAGCGCCGGGCGCACAGGACGGCGCCGGCGACCAGCGCCGATGTCGCCAGGGCCACCGGTCCACCGAGCAGTCCGATCGGGTGCCGGCCCGCCCAGGCAGCCATCCCGCCGATCCACCCCAGGCCGAATCCCGAGGGCAGGTGGAGCAGGCCGTCGAGGGGTGGCCCGACCACGCCGGCGAGGAGCCCCCCGGTCAGCCCCCAGACCATCAACGGCCCGGCAACGGGGGCGGCCAGCAGGTTGGCCGGCAGCGCTGCCACCGGCACCGGTCCGAAGAGCAGTAGCAGTAGGGGCGCAACGGCCGCTTGGGCTGTAAGGGTCACTGCCGCCGCCTCTCGAAGTGGTCGCGGTCCGGGCAGGAGGTCCGCAAGCGTCGACGACCCGAGGAGAATCCCGGCGCAGGCGGCCACCGACAGTTGGAACGCCGCCCGGTGCACCAGGAGCGGGTCGACCAGGAGCAACCCCACGACGGTGAGGCTGAGGAGCCGCAGGCCGTCGGCCTCCCGGCCCCTGGCAGCAATCGTGGCGCTGCCCCCGGCCATCACGGTCGCCCGGAGGACGGAGGGTTCGAAGCGGGTGACCAGGGCGAAGAATGCAAGGAGCAGGAAGGTGGTCGGGAGACGGGTCCGGAAGCGGAGCCGTCGGAGCAGCGGGCCGGCGGCTGCCACGACGAGCGCCACGTTCTGGCCGGAGACGGCGAGGAGGTGTCCCAGGCCGGCGGCACGGAAGTCGTCGGCCGTCCGACCGTCCTGGGCCCGGTCGTCGCCGAGCACCAGTCCGGTCAGGAGCGAAGCCTGCTCAGTCGGCAGAGGTGCCGTCCCCCTCCCGAGGGTGCGTCGCAGGGCATTGGCGAGTCGGTGGAGGGGGCCGGCGGGCAGGATCCGGTCGACGCTCGCCACCTTCAGGGTGCCCTCGACGTGGCGGATTCGCTGCCAGCGCCAGGGGTCGCCGTCGAGGTCTCCCGCCACCACGATCCCCTCCCCTGCGAGGAGGTCGCCGACCGAGGTCGCCCGCGGCGGGAACTCGGCGTCGTAGCGGTGCCCGTCGAGGCGGACCTCGGCTCGCCAACCTCCGCCGGGAAGCGGTCGCGGGTCCGAGAGCAGCCGGACGATGCCGGAGACGGGCCCCCGGCGTGGGTCGGATGATCCTCTCCAGGCCCGGTCGGCCGATGCCCCGGCGAGGAGCCCAAGTGCAAGCACGAGGACGAAGAGGGTGCGACCGCCGAGCGTCCGCCATGCCGTCGCGAGGATGGCCACCACGAGGAGCGTGGGCGGATCGAGGGGATGCGCCAGCAGCACGCCGGCCAGCACCCCCACCAACAGGAAGAGCGGGGTCATCCCGTCGGTGCGACCCGGACCTGGTCGCTGAGGCCGGCCAACTTGGCCGGGCCGATACCGGAGACCGCGAGGAGGTCGTCGACCGAGGAAAACGGGCCGAAGCGCCCACGATGGTCGAGGATCGCCGCCGCCAACGACGGTCCGACACCGGTCAGGGACTCGAGTTGGGCGGCCGTGGCCCGATTGAGGTCCACGGGGCTGTTGCCAATCCCCGGGGTCGGCAGCGGGTCAAGGAGCTCCTCGACCGACGGAACCCAGATCCGGACGCCATCGAGGAGGCGCTCGGCGAGGTTGAGACGGTCGAGGTCGGCCTCGTCGAGCGGTCCTCCGGCGGCGTCGAGGAGGTCGGCCACCCGGTCGCCGGACGGACGGCGGTAGAGGCCCGGCCGGAGCACGGACCCGGCGACGTGGACAACCACCTCTGTGGGCGTCGTGGTGGTACTGGGCGGGATCGTGACGAACGGGAGGTGCGTTGGGATGTCGTCGGAGGAACGGGGCCAGGCCACGACGCCGAGGGCGACCACGAGCACGATCGTCGATCCGGCGGCGACCAGGCGACGGGCGTCCAGCGGGTGTTCGAAGAACAAGTCCGAGATCCGGCGGCGCAGGGGGCCGCCCTCGGCGGGTGGAACGACGGGCACGGTGCACCTCCCGGACAGTCCGGCAGACAGGCGGGGAAGCCGTGCGTGGGCGGGGCGGGACCGCCCGGTTAGGGAAGCGTGTTCAGAACAGCGCCGAGGTGAGCCGTCGGCGCCACTCGGCGGTGCGGGGATCGTCGGGACCGAGGATGTCCAAAAGGTCGACGTAGGCCTGGCGGACCTCGTCGTCCGACTTCACCGAGCCTAGGAGTTCGGCTAGGCGGCCTTCGATGTCGTCGATCGGCTCAGTGCGGACCAGCGCTGCCAGGTGGCGGGTCTCGGGGGTCTCCGGGATGCCGGCGATCAGGACGAGTGCCTCGTCGCGGTCGCCGGGGTCGTCGCGTTCGACCAGGAGGGCGGCGAGGGCGACAACGGCCTCCGGGTGGTCGGGCTCGGCCTCGAGCGCCGACCGCAGGGAGGCCTCGTCGCCGGCCGCCAGCAGGCGTTCGAGTTCCGACTGCTCCTCCGGCGACAGGAGGCGGGTGACGAAGTCGCGCACGAAGGCCTCGCCCTGTGCCCCCATGAAGGAGTCGGCGGGCCGACCGTCGACCATGGCGTGGACGGCGGGGATGGACTGGGCCTGGAAGGCCTGGGCGATCCCGGGGTTCTCGTCGACGTTCACCTTGGCGAGGATTACCTGGCCACCGGTCTCGCCGACGACCTTCTCGAGGATTGGCCCCAACTGGGTACAGGGCCCACACCAGGGTGCCCAGAGGTCGACTACGACAGGGACCTGTGCCGAGCGGTCGAGGACCTCGGCCTGGAAGGTGGCGTCGGTGACATCCATGGGTTCGTCTCTCGTTTCCCGAGGTGGCACGGCGGGGGCTTCGCCGTTCAGGGTAGGGAGACAGCCCGGAGGCTCCACTACCGTTCCCCGCCATGACCGGTGGACCAACGGCGCAGGGCGTGGATGCAGCGAACCTGCAGCACTGGTTCGAGGAGCACGTCGACGTCGCCGGGACGCTGGCCTTCGAGCAGATCGTCGGTGGCCGCTCCAACCTCACCTTCACCGTGTCGGACGAGGCCGGAGGCCGCTGGGTCCTGCGCCGGCCTCCCCTCGGCCACGTCCTTGCCACCGCCCACGACATGGTGAGGGAGCACCGGATCATCAGCGCCCTCGCCGACAGCGGCGTGCCGGTCCCGGGAATCATCGGCCTGTGCGGGGACGAGGCGGTCACTGGGGCGCCCTTCTACGTCATGGAGTTCATCGAGGGCATGATCGTGCGCACCTTCGAGGATGCCTCGGCACTCGATCCGGCCCTGCTGGGGCGCATGGGCGAGTCGCTGGTCGGGGTGCTCGCCCGCCTGCACGACCTGGACGTGGACGCCGTCGGACTGGGCGACTTCGCACGCCGCGAGGGTTACATCGAGCGGCAGTTGAAGCGTTGGCGCTCCCAGTTCGAACAGTCGGCCACCCGCGACATCCCCCAGGTGCTCGAGGTCCACGAGCGGCTTGCCGCCCGCGTCCCCGGGCAGCAGGGGGTCGGGATCGTGCACGGCGACTACCGGCTCGACAACTGCATGATGCGCTCCGACGGCGGCGTGGCAGCAGTCCTCGACTGGGAGCTCTGCACGCTGGGCGACGTCCTGTCGGACCTGGCCGCCTTGGTCGCGTATGGCGACCAGCGGGCTGCGGGTGCCGTTCCGCTCAACACCTCGGCGGAGGGCTACCCCTCTGCCGAGGAGATCTGTGGGCTCTATGCGTCCCACAGTGACCGGGACCTCGCCCACCTCGACTTCTACCTGGCGTTCGCCCACTGGCGCACCGCCTGCATCATCGAGGGCGTGTACGCCCGCTACGAGGCAGGGGTGATGGGCGATGCCGATCCGGAGTTGACACAACTCTTCGGCGACCGGGTGCTCGATCTCGCCGATCTCGCCGCCGAGTGTGCTGGACGGCTCCCGTGAGCGGGCGCGACCTCGTCGAGTTCTTCGACCCCCCCGACCTCGAGCGGGCGGTGCTGGTCCTGGCCCTCGACGGTTGGATCGACGCCGCCGGCACCGCCGGTGAGGTCCGCTCCCACCTGCTGGCCGGCGATGGCCACATGATCGGACGCTTCGACACGGATCGCCTCCTCGACCACCGGGCCCGCCGGCCGACGTTGAGGCTCGTCGACGGCGTCAGTCGGGGGCTCGACTGGCCCGCCATCGAACTGCGCCTCCTGGACCACCTCGAGGGTCGGGATGTCCTCCTGCTCCACGGCGCCGAGCCCGACCACGAGTGGCGGGCCTTCGCCGATGCGGTGGTCGGCATGTGCCAGCGTCTGGACGTGGCACTGGTCATCGGCCTGGGGGCCTATCCGGCTGCGGTGCCCCACACCCGTCCCATCCGCCTCGCCTGCACGGCGGGCTCGGCCGACCTGGTCGACCGCCTCGACTTCCTCACCGCCTCCCTCGAAGTGCCGGCTGGCGCCCAGGCGGCGATCGAGGCGGCCGCCACTGCCGCCGGGATCGAGGCGCTCGGCCTGTGGGCGCAGGTTCCCCACTACCTGTCGGCCACCTCCTTCGCCCCGGCCACGGAGGCGCTCCTGGCCGGGTTCGCCTCTCTGGCCGGGATCGACATCGACATCACGCCGGTCGCTGAGCGGGCGCTGTCCGCCCGGACCCGCCTTGACGAGATGGTGGCCCGCGATCCCGAACACGTCGCCATGCTCGAGAAAATGGAGGTCACCTACGACGACCTCCACGACGCCCGTTTGCGCCTTCCGTCGGGCGAGGACCTGGCTGCCGAGTTGGAGAAGTTCCTGCGCGACCAGTGAATGGGGCGCTTAGACGACGACGTTGACCAGGCCGGGCGGTCGGACGACCACCTTCTTGGGGGGGGCGCCGTCGAGGTGGGCGGCGACCCGCTCCGAGGCCAGGGCGGCGGCCTCGGCGGCGGCCTCGTCGATGTCGGCAGGGACCTCGATCCGGTCGCGGACCCTGCCGTTGACCTGGACGACCATGGTGACGGTGTCGTCGAGGAGCTTGGCAGGGTCTGCCTCGGGCCACGGCTCTTCGTGGACGTGGCCGCCGTTGCGGAGTTCCCAGAGTTCGGAGCAGACGTGGGGTGCAGCGGGCGCCATGACCAGGAGTAGGCCATCGAGGGCGGCGTCGAGGGTGGGGCCGTGTGGGCCGTCGTCGGCCTGCACCCACCGGTACACCAGGTTCGTGAACTCCATGAACCCGGCGATGGCGGTGTTGTAGGACCAGCGGTCGTACTCGTCGGTGATGCGGGCGACGAGGCGGTGGGTCGCCTTGTCGACCGCCACATCGGCCTCGGTGGGGTCGCCTTCACGTGCCCCGGCCGCCAACCCACTGCCGGGCTCGGCGAGCCGCCAGACGCGGGCGAGGAACTTGGCGCAACCGTCGATCCGGAAGTCCTCCCAGTCGACGTCCTCCTGTGGGGGCTTGACCTGCAGGTGGGCGAGGCGGAGTGCGTCGGCGCCCTGGTCGTCGAGGATCTGCTCGGGGGCGACGAGGTTGCCCTTGGACTTCGACATCTTGACGCCGCCCAGGCGGATCATCCCCTGGGTGAACAGGCGGGCGAAGGGCTCGCGTAACCCGCTGGGGGCCACCCCGAGGTCCGCCAGGGCCTTTGTGAAGAAGCGGGCGTACATGAGGTGGAGGATGGCGTGCTCGACACCGCCGATGTACTGGTCGACCGGCAGCCAGCGTGCGGCTGCGGCAGGGTCGAAGGGGGCGTCGTCGCATCCGGGGTCGGTGAAGCGCAGGAAGTACCAGGAGGAGTCGACGAAGGTGTCCATGGTGTCGGTCTCGCGGCGGGCCGCTCCCCCGCAGGACGGGCAGGTTGCGGCGAGGAAGCCCTCGTGGGTGGTGAGCGGCGAGCGGCCGGTGGGCATGAACTCGACGTCGTCGGGCAGGTCGACGGGCAGTTGGTCGGCGGGGACCGGTTGTTCGCCGCAGTCGCCGCAGTAGACGATCGGGATCGGACAGCCCCAGTAGCGCTGGCGCGAGAGCAGCCAGTCGCGGAGGCGGTAGTTGACCTTGCGCTCCCCCAGGTCCTCAGCCTCGAGCCAGTCGATGGCGGCGGCCTTGGCCTCGGTGACGTGGAGGCCGTCGAGGAACCCGCTGTTGACGGCGGGTCCGTCGCCCAGGTATGCCTGCCCGTCGAAGTCGTCGGGGGGCTGGATGGTGCGGATGATCTCGCAGCCGTGCACCTCGGCGAACTCCCAGTCGCGCTGGTCCTCGCCGGGGACGGCCATGATCGCCCCGGTGCCGTAGGTCATGAGGACGTAGTCGGCAGCGAAGAGCGGGATGGCCCGGCCGGTGAACGGGTTGACGACCCGGCCGCCGGTGGCGATGCCCCGCTTGTCCAGCGTGTCCCCGCTGGAGAGGCGGTCGATCTCGGAGCGGCCGGCCAGCGAGGAGCGGAAGGCGGCGACGTCTGCCCGGCGGTCGTCGGTGGTGAGTTCGTCGAGGCGGGGGTGCTCGGGCGAGATGACGGCGAAGGTCATGCCGAAGCCGGTGTCGGGACGGGTCGTGAAGACGTGCAGCGGCTCGACGTCGGTGCGGGCGTTACCTTCGGCGTCGGCGATGGGCAGTCCGAACTGGGCGCCCTCGGAGCGGCCGATCCAGTTGCGCTGCATGACCTTGACCTTGTTGGGCCATTCGAGGTCGTCGAGGTCATCGAGCAGTTCCTGGGAGTAGGCGGTGATCCGGTAGAACCACTGCTCCATGTCCCGGTTCTCGACGACGTCGCCGGATCGTTCGCAGGTGCCGTCGGGCAGGACCTGTTCGTTGGCGAGCACCGTCTGGCAGCCGGGGCACCAGTTGACGGGCGCCTGGCCGCGGTAGACGAGGCCGGCCTCGTAGAACTTGAGGAAGATCCACTGGGTCCAACGGATGTAGGAGGGGTCGTGGCTCCTGACGACCCGTCGCCAGTCGTAGGCGGCGCCGATGCGGCGCAACGAGGCGGACAGGGCCTCGATGTTGGCCTCGGTGTTGACCCGGGGGTGGGTGCCGGTCTGGATGGCGGCGTTCTCGGCGGGGAGGCCGAACGAGTCGAAGCCGATCGGCGAGAGCACGCCGTCGCCGCGCATGGTGCGGTAGCGGACCAGCAGGTCGCCCATCGTGTAGTTGCGAACGTGCCCCATGTGCGCCGGCCCGCTCGGATACGGGTACATCGAGAGCACGTAGTACGGCGGCCTGGGGTCGTCATTGTCGACCTCGTAGGTGCCGTGGTCGAGCCAGTACTGCTGCCAACGGGCCTCGATGGCCTGGGGGTCGTACGGGGTGGACATGGCTGCCGAGGCTACCGACCATGGCTCCGGAAGGCGGGCCGCTCACCACACCGTGCTTGGTAGCCTGACCGCCCCTCGGGGCTATAGCTCAGTTGGCAGAGCGCCTCCATGGCATGGAGGAGGTCGAGGGTTCAATTCCCTCTAGCTCCACGCAGCATCCCGGGCCCCCGCCCGGGATGTTTCGCGCCCGGGGGTCATCCCCCGTCGAACCGAATCCTCGGGCGGTCGGACCAGAGGCGTTCGAGGTCGTAGTGGGCGCGGGACTCTTCGTCAAAGACGTGGACCACGAATCCGGCGTAGTCCAGAAGGATCCACAGGTGCCCACCGACCATCTCGCTGCGTTCCGCTCCCTCGACCCGCAGAGGGCGGGGCCCTCCGGCGACCGCAACCATCTGCTCGACATCGTCGACGATTGCACGCACCTGGCGGCGGTTGGCGCCGCTGGTGATGACGAACAGGTCGGTCACTGAGAGCACGTCGCCCACATCGATGACCACGGTGTCACGGCCGAGGCCCTGGTCTGCGGCCCGGGCCGCTTCGAGCGCCCATTCGTGCAGGCCCTCGAACGTCCTGGCTTCTGCGGGGGCGGTCGTCTCGGGCGTCACTGCGGTGACGCTACCCGGCGCTGCCTCAAGCGCCGCCACCCGTCGACGCGTCGACAGCGGAGCCCTCCGCAGGGGCGGAACCGTGCTCCGCTGCGAAGTCGGCGCCGAGGATCACGGTCAGGTCAGCCGCCGGACTGAGCAGCGGATCGTGGAGCGTGCCGCCACCGACCACCGCAGCCAGGCGGGCGGCCTCGGCTTCAGAGATGGGATCCCGGTAGAGCACCCGGGTGCCGATCAGGTCGAAGTCCTCGTGGTTGCCGACCACCGATACCTCGGCGCCTGCCGCCACGAGGAGTTCCCGGGCGACGTCGTCGACCGAGAAGTCACCGTTGCCGTTGAGGAGTCGGACCGTGGTCCGTGACCCCTGAACGGCCGGGATCGGGAAGGGGAAGGTCTCGACCACCGTCCGGTCGACCCACTCGGCGCCGGGGTCCGGTGACGGCCAGGCCACCACCCTGACGTCCCCAGCGGCCACCGCCCTGACCACGTCGACGAGTTCTATGACGATGGCGGGCAGTCGGTCGGCCGGATCCGAGGCCGCTCCCACCGTCGCGAGCCAGGCCCGCCACCACGCCTCCTGCCGGGCAACGCGCTGCAACGGGTCGTCGAAGGACAGGCCCAGGTAGTCCGGCGCCTCCGCTCCGGCGACGGAGGCGTCGTCGATCGGGACCCGGACCGTTCCTGCCGGCTCGGCCAGACTCCTGAGCCGAGGCGGCGTGAGGAGCGCCGTGTTGGTGACCTCGACGTCGAGGATGTCGACCACGGCGTCGCGGAGCCCGTCGACACCAGCCGCCTCGTGCGCACCGACCAGCGTCCGGGTCCCGGAGGGCGCCTCGGGGGGAAGCACGAGAACCGTGCCGCCGCCGTTCTGCCGGTCGGCGACCGCGAGGACGGTCACGCCGGTGAGTTGGCCCTCGTCGTCCTCCGACACGACGAGTAGTGACCAGGTCTGCTCGACGAAGGCCTCGAAGCCGGGGGCCGTCACGTCGGTGATCACGTCGAGGGTCGCCCCCTCCTCGCTCTCGAGGACCTGGTTGAATCCCTCGACCACAAGGAACGCCGACCAGGTGATGGCGGCGACCAGCAGAATCGGGAAGCCCCACCGCCACCCGGTCGAAAGCGGCGGGGTCGGGATGCGCTGCTTGAAGCGCGGCGGGTGCGTCGGAACGTCGAGGTGATCGTGCTCCTGTGCCTCGACGGAGGTCATGTCGTACCTCCGGCCCCGTAGAGACCCCGCTCCCGGATCACCGCGTCAACGCCAGGAGGCACCAGGTCGCCGACTTCGGCTCCGGTCGCGTACCCGGCACGGAGGTCGCTGCTGGACACCTCGGGCAGGTCGGCCTCGAGGTCCCGGAATGCCCACCCCGGCGGTGGCCCACCCGACTCTCCCGACCTGTGCATGACGACGATCGTGGCACGTTCGCGCACCTCGTCGGGGCTCACCCATGTGTCGAGGAGCGCTGCCGCATCGGTTCCGAGGAGCAGGAGCAGCTCGGCACCGGGATACTCAGCGCCCAGGTCTGCCAGGGTGTCGGCCATGTAGGAAGGACCGCCGCGTCGGACCTCTCGGTCGTCAACGACGACCTGTCCAGTGGCGATCGACAGTCCCTCGGCCATCGCCCGGGTCATGGCCAGGCGGTCCGCGACAGGCGTGATCGGTGCATCGGCCGTCTTTTGCCAGGGATCGTTGGCGACGACCAGGTGGAGGCTTGAAAGCCCGAGCTTCGCAACCGCCGCCTCCGCTGCCGCCGCATGACCCCCGTGGGGTGGGTCGAATGTACCGCCGAGAACACCGATCCGATCCCGGGATCGGTGGACGGCGGTCTCTGTCACAGGCGGAGCCTACCCATCCCCTGTGCGACGAAATCAGCGACCCGAAGAACACGGACCGGCACCATCCACGAGTCTGACCTGCGGTTATTCAGGAATGTGTCCGACGTCATACAATTTGGTCTTCCCCTGAGCATCGATCTGTGCTTAAATAAAGGCTCGTCGGAGCGGTCGAACCCTCTCAACCTGCGACCCGGCTCCCAAATCTCCCGAAATCGACCGTTCGCGTGCGCGCGAACCGGACCCCCTCCAAATCCAGCAAGACAGCAAGTGAGTGTGAACAAATAATGAGTGATTCCGTTGGCCAGTACCTGAACGAAATCGGCATGGTGCCCCTCCTCAACGCCCAAGATGAGCGGGAACTGTCCCAGATCATCGAGGCAGGCGCAGAGGCCCGTGCCAAGAAGGAGGACGGCGAGACCGGCGTCATCCTGGAACGTGCCATCCGCAAGGCCGCACAGGCCAAGGACCGCTTCATCCGCTCCAACCTCCGCCTGGTCGTGAGCGTCGCCCGCCGCTATCCCCTGCCCCCCGGCATGGAGCTGCTCGACCTCATCCAGGAGGGCAACCTCGGCCTCGAGCATGCCGTCGACAAGTTCGACTGGCGCAAGGGCTTCAAGTTCTCGACCTATGCCACCTTCTGGATCCGCCAGGCCATCGGCCGGGCCCTCGACCAGAAGGCCAGCCTGGTTCGCCTCCCCGGCGACCGTTCGGCCAGCCTCCGCGCCGCCCTGCGTGCCGTCTCCGGCAACGGCGACGAGCTCGATGAAGAGCACGCCCGCCTTCACCGGCTCACCACCCCCACCTCCCTCGACCGCACCATCGGCGACGACGACAGCAACGAACTGGTCGACCTCCTCCCCGACTCCAAGCCGGGTCCCGAGTCCGAGGTCATGTCCCGGGCCGAGAACGACATGGCGATGAGCCTGCTCGACGTCCTCGACACCCGTGCCCGCTACGCCGTCGAGCAGCGCTTCGGGCTCCACGACGGCCGCAAGCGATCCTTTCGCGAAGTCGGCGAAGAGCTCGGCGTGACCGCCGAGGCCGCCCGTCGCCTGGTGAAGCGCGCCGTCAACACCGTGCGCGAGCGCGCCTCCGAAGTCGCCAACGACGCCGCCTGAGCCTCCTCCCTGCCGGCACCCCTCCCGGCTACACCTGCAGCCCCCGAAAACCCACCGGGGCACGCGCGCGCCCTCCGCGTAGGCTGCCCACCTGTGAACGCCTCTTTCCCCGCCGACCCTCCCCCCACCGTGCACATGCCCACGGCCGCCGACTGGGATCCCCGTTCCTGGCGCCACCGCCCGGCGTTCCAACAGCCCGATTGGCCCGATGACGCCGCCCACGAGGCGATCATCAAGGAGATGGGCAACCTGCCTCCGCTGGTCTTCGCCGGCGAGGCCCGCGACCTGACCGAAAGCCTTGCCGCCGTCTCCCGTGGCGAAGCGTTCCTCCTCCAGGCCGGTGACTGCGCCGAGTCCTTCGACACCTCGGCCGACTCGATCCGCGACCGCCTGCGGGTAATCCTGCAGATGTCGGTCGTGCTCACCTACTTCACGGGAGTCCCCGTGGTGAAGGTCGGCCGCATCGCCGGACAGTTCGCGAAGCCCCGCTCGAGCAGTACCGAGACCGTCGACGGTGTCGAACTCCCCTCATTCCGAGGCCACATCGTCAACGACGTCGGGTTCACCGAGGACGAGCGGACCGCCGATCCGACGCGCCTCCTGACCGCATACAACCGGGCCGCCGCCACGCTCAACCTCCTGCGCGCCTTCACCAAGGGAGGCTTCGCCGACCTCTCGCGGGTCCACCAGTGGAACCGCGAATTCATAGCCGCCAGCCCCGCAGGACAGCGCTACGAAGACCTGGCAGCGGAGATCGACCGGGCCGTGCAGTTCATGCGGGCCTGCGGCGTCACCTCCGAGCGCCTGTCCGAGCTCAGCCAGGTCGACTTCTTCACGAGCCACGAGGCGCTCCTGCTCGGCTATGAGGAGGCCCTCACGCGCCGCGACTCGCTCACCGGAGGCTGGTACGACTGCTCGGCCCACATGCTCTGGATCGGCGACCGCACCCGGCAACTCGACGGTGCCCACGTCGAATTCCTGCGGGGCGTCCACAACCCGTTGGGTTGCAAGGTTGGTCCGTCGGCGACCGTCGACGAGGTGTTGGCCCTGTGCGAGGCGCTCAACCCGGACCGGGTGCCGGGACGCCTCACGCTCATCACGCGCATGGGTGCCACCAAGGTCGTCGACGCCCTTCCGCTCCTCCTGGAGGCCGTCCGGGACGCTGGCCATCCGGTCGTGTGGGTGTGTGATCCGATGCACGGCAACACTTTCACCGCCGACGACGGTCACAAGACCCGCCACTTCGACGACGTGCTCGCCGAGGTCTCGGGCTTCTTCGCGGCGCACCGCTTCGTAGGGACCAACCCCGGTGGAGTGCACCTCGAACTCACCGGCGACGACGTCACCGAGTGCCTGGGTGGTGGCGCCGATGTGCGCACCGCCGACCTCGAGAACCGCTACGAGACCATGTGCGACCCCCGCCTCAACGGCACGCAGAGCATCGACCTGGCGTTCCGGCTCGCCGAATTCCTGCGCACCGGCCGGGAGTAGACGGGACCGGTTTCCCGGCTCAGGCCAGGTTCTCGACGAACCTCTCGAGTTGGCGCAGGTTGCGCACTTCGAACACGCCGTCGCAGTGGTTGCCGTACTCCCCCACGATCGAGTCTCCTGTGTCCCAGTAGGCCCTCGGCTCCGGGTTCAGCCAGTAGACCTTGCGGGCCTTGTGTTGGACTTCCTTGAGGATCCAGGACTGGGAGGCGTGGTAGTTATTGCGGGCGTCTCCGAGAATCAGGACGGTCGTCTTGGGTCCGACGTCGCGGTTGAAGCGCTCCCAGAACACACCGAAGGCGTGGCCGTAGTCGGAGTGCCCGTCCACCCAGACCACGTCGGCCTCGGTGTTGACGCGGTGGACCGCCTCGCCGATGTCCTCGACCCCGTCGAAGAAGCGGGTGACCTCGTCGAGGCCATCGATGAAGACATAGGAGCGCACCTTCGAGAACTGGTTGCTGATGGCGTAGACCAGGTGGAGCGTGAACCGGGCGAACGCCGCCACCGAACCGGAGATGTCGGCGACGACCATGACCTCGGGCTTCGACGGGCTGGGGTAGCGGAACTTGAGTTCGGCCGGGACTCCCCCGTAGCTGAGCGAGTGGCGCATCGTGCTGCGGAAGTCGAGCGCCCCCTTGCGGCCGTGGCGGCGCTTGCGGGCGAGTCTGGCGGCCAACTTGCGGGTGAGCGGGTAGATGGCCTTGCGGAGGTTGGCCAGCTCCTCGCGTGAGGCGTGCATGAAGTCGATGTCCTCGGGCAGCGGCTTGCGCAATGTCTTGGCCATGGCGTCGATGCCGCGATCGGCGACCAGGCGTCGGCGGATCTCTGCCTCGATCTCGCGCTTGAGCTGCTCGATGCGGTCCGAGAACTCGTCGCGTTCCAGGCGTTCCTCCAGGGAGGTCAGGTCCTCGGGTGCCTCCTCCCGGGAGGCCTCCATGAGCTGCTCGAGCAGGTCGTCGAGTTCGAGGTTCCGGAGCGTGCGATACAGGTAGTAGGTGCCACCGACGGGACGACCGGGCTCCATGCCGGCGAAGCGTGTGACCGCCTGGCGGGCCAGGGCTGCGAGCATGGAGGCGTCGCCGTTCATGAGCGCCTTGAAGAGCATCTCGGCCAACTGCTCGGGCGTGAGGGACTGCATGCCACCACCGCCGCCCTGGGGCTGCTGGCCCTCGCCGGGGGCGAACTCGCCGTCCTCGCCGGGGACGGCGTCGTCGCCCTCCCTGATCACGTCGTACTCGGGGCCCCGCAGCGAGAAGTAGACCTCGAAGACGACCTCGAAGGCCTTCCAGTGGGCGTGGTTCTTGACCAGCGTCGCACCGAGGGCGTACTTGAAGGCCTCCCGGTCCTCGATCGGGATGTGGGTGACCGCCTCCATGGCGTCGAGGTTCTCGGTCAGGCTGACCGGAAGGCCGGCCTTGCGGAGTTCGACGATGAAGTCGCTCAGCAGGTCGAGGAGCGGCTTCTCGCCCCCGTGGGTCGTGGGTTCGGCGAGGCTCACGGTGTGGCTCCGACGTCGGGCCGGGCGCTCAAACCCCTTCGGGGACCAGCTCGTCCGGGTTGTCGGCGAACTCCTTGACGGCCTTGTCGATGTCCGTGCGGTACTTGAGCAGGACGTTGACCGTCTCTGTGGCCGTCTGGGCGTCGACCTTGTCGATGCCGAGCAGGACGAGCGTGCGGGCCCAGTCGATCGTCTCGGAGACCGAGGGGTGCTTCTTGAGGTCGAGTTGCCGGACCGACCGGACGATTCGGGCAACCTGGTCGGCCAGGTTCTCATTGATGCCCTCGACCTTGGATTCGACGATCTGGCGCTCGCGCTCGAGGTCCGGGTAGTCGATGTAGAGGTAGAGGCAGCGCCGCTTGAGGGCCTCGGAGAGTTCGCGGGTGGCGTTCGAGGTGAGGAACACCAGCGGCACCTGGGTGGCGACGACCGTCCCCAGTTCGGGGATCGACACCTGGTACTCGGAGAGGATCTCGAGCAACAGGGCCTCGGTTTCTATCTCGAGCCGGTCGACCTCGTCCACCAACAGCACGACGGGATCCTCGGCCCGGATGGCCTCGAGCAGGGGGCGGGCGAGGAGGAACTCCTCGGAGAAGAGGTCGTCCTCGATCTCGGACCAGTCGCTTTCCTCCTCGGTCTGGATGCGCAGGAGTTGCTTCTTGTAGTTCCACTCGTAGAGGGCCTTGGACTCGTCGAGGCCCTCGTAGCACTGGAGGCGGATCAGGCGGGCGCCGGTGACTTCGGCGACGCACTTGGCCAGTTCGGTCTTGCCGGTGCCGGCCGGGCCCTCGACGATGATCGGCTTGCCGAGGCGGTCGGCCAGGTAGACGATGCCGGCGATCCCCTCGTCGGCCAGGTACTTGGCCTCGGCCAACATTGTGCGGACGGACGCGACGTCTTCGAAACGGTGGGACATGGGGGTGATCGTACCGACCGGTAACCGACGGGCCGCAGTCGGGATTTGAAGTCTCGTCCGGTTGCGCCGACTCAGGCCCGGACCTGGCCATCGCCGCGGACCACGTACTTCTCGGTGGTCAACTGCGGCAGACCCATGGGACCGCGGGCGTGGAGCTTCTGGGTGCTGATGCCGATCTCGGCCCCGAAGCCGAACTCCTCACCGTCGACGAATCGGGTGGAGGCGTTGACGAGGACCGCTGCGGCGTCGACCTCCTTGCAGAACCGCTGGGCGGCTGCCTCGTCGCTCGTGACGATCGCCTCGGAGTGCCCGCTGCCGGCCTGGTTGACGTGCTCGATGGCCTCGTCGAGGTTGTTGACCACCCGCACAGAGATCTTGAGGTCGAGGAACTCGGTGGCGAAGTCGTCGTCCTCGGCCACGCCGATCGACGGGGCGATGAGGCGCGAGCGGCCGTCGCCCACGAACTCGACGCCATCGAGCGCGGCCAGGGCCACCGGCAGGAACTCGTCGGCCACATCGGCGTGGACCACGAGGCTCTCGGCGGCGTTGCACACCGATGGACGGTGGGTCTTGGCGTTGTGGAGGATCGACACCGCCATGTCGAGGTCGGCGGAGGCATCCACGTAGACGTGGCAGTTGCCATCACCGTCGATCACGTAGGGCACCGTGGCGTTGTCGACGATGGAGCGGATCAGGGAGGGTCCGCCGCGCGGGATCAGGCAGTCGATGCTCTCGCGCAATTGCATGAACTCGACGGCGGCCTCGCGGCTGACATCCTCGACGAGGACGAGGGCATCGGCGGGGAGGCCAGTCCCGGCGACGGCGGCACGAATCGAGGCGGCGATGACCCGGTTCGAATCGAGGGCGGCCGAGGAGCCCCGCAGGAACGCCACGTTGCCGGACTTGAGGCACAGGCCGAAGGCGTCGCTGGTGACGTTGGGGCGCATCTCGTAGATGATCGCCACGACGCCGAGCGGGACCCGGACCTTTGAGATGTGGAGGCCGTTGGGGCGGTCCCAGGCGGCGGTGACTTCTCCCACCGGGTCCGGTAGTTCGGCCACCTGGCGTAGCCCGGAGGCCATGCCCTCGAGGCGGGACCCGTCGAGGCGCAGGCGGTCGAGCAGGTTGGCCGAGATGCCCTCGATCTCACCGCGCACCAGGTCCAACTCGTTACCTTCGAGGATCCGGTCGCCGTCGACGAGGATCCGGTCGGCGGCGGCATCAAGCGCTGCGTTCTTCTGGTCGGTCGAGGCGACCGCCAGCGTCGGTGCGGCTGCCCTGGCACGGCGACCGAGGTCGGCGATGGTCGAGGTGGTGACACTCACGGGAGACAAGGCTACCGGGAGGGTGGTGAGCGGGTCCCTGGCGACCCTGCCGGGATCGCCCCGACAACTAGGGTCGCCCGGATGAAGGACGCTCCCGCGCTGGACGGCGACACACCTGCGCAGGGCGCCCGGTCCGTCGCCTCGGGCATCCTCTGGTCGCGCCTTGCAGGCCTGCTGCGTGAATCCCTGCTGCGCTCGGTCCTGGCACTCGGGCCGGCCGCCGACGCCTTTTCCGCCGCACTGCGAATTCCCAATGTGCTCCAGAACCTGCTGGGCGAGGGCTCGTTGTCGGCGTCGTTCATCCCCGTCTACTCGCGGCTGTTGGGCGAGGGACGGGACGAGGAGGCCGGGAAGGTCGCAGGCGCCGTGGCGGGGCTCATGGCGGTGCTGTCCGGCGGTCTGGCGCTGTTCGGGATCATCTTCGCCCGGCCACTTACCTCCCTGCTGGCACCCGGCTTCGACGGGGCCCGCCACGAGCTGACCGTCGACCTGATCCGGGTCACCACGGCGGGTGTCGGTTTCCTGGTGCTGTCGGCGTGGTGCCTCGGGGTACTCAACAGCCACCGGCGGTTCTTCCTGCCGTATGTGGCGCCGGTGCTCTGGAACGCCGCCCAGATCGTGGTGTTGGCGGCAGCGCTCGTCGGCGACTGGGATCCGACGGGAGCTGCCCGGGCGCTGGCCTGGGGGCTGGTCGTCGGTGGGTTCCTGCAGTTTGCGGTACAGGCCGTGGCGGTACGCCGCCTGGCCCCCGACCTGCGGCCCAGCCTCGCCCACTCGGATCCGGGCGTCGTCGAGGTGCGGCGCCGCTTCGTTCCGGCGGTAATGGGGCGGGGCGTGGTACAGGTCTCGGGCTACGTCGACCTGATCCTGGCGTCCCTGCTCGCCACCGGTGCGGTCGCAGCCCTGATGTCGGCCCAGGCGCTCTACCTGCTGCCGTTGAGCCTCTTTGCCATGAGCGTTGCGGCCGCCGAGCTTCCGGAGATGTCGCGGGCTGTCGACCCGTCCGTACTGGCCTCACGGGCTACCGACGCCCTGCGGCGGACGGCCTTCTTCACGCTCTTCAGTGGCGTGGCCTACGTGGCAGTCGGCGAACTGGTCGTCGAGGCGCTGTTCGGGTGGGGGGCGTTCGACGCCGACGATGCCCGGGTGGTCTGGCTGGTGCTGGCCGCCTACTCCCTGGGGCTGCCCGCCACCTCGGTCTCTCGGGTACTCCAGGGCACCTGCCACTCGGTCGGCGACACAGCCGGTCCAGCGCGCGTCGCCGGGATCCGTGTCGCCGTTGCCGCCGTGGTCGGCCTGGTCCTCATGTTCCAGTTCGACGAGGTCCACGTGCTCGACGGCTCGTTCGGCACAGGTGGAATCACCGACGGACTGGCCCCGCACCTCGGAGCCGTCGGCCTGGCCCTCGGCTCGGCGGTCGCAGCCTGGGTCGAGTTGGGCCTGCTCACCGGTCGGGCGCGGTCTGCGGCCCCCGGCCTGCACTCCCCCGCCGGCGCCCTCGGGTCACTGGCCGTGCCGGCGGCCCTGGCCTTCGTCGTCGGAGCCGCCGCCAAGTACGTGGTCGGCGGGCTCCCGGCCGTGTTCGGCGCCCCACTGGCGCTCGGCGTGTCGGGACTCGTCTACGTGGCAGCCGCGTTCCGCATGGACGTCCCCGAGGCCCACCTGGTCCTCAGCCCCATCCGCCGCCGGCTCTGGCGCTAGCGCGGGAGGACGACGAGGTCGTCGGCGTGGATGACCTCGTGGGGGACGCCCTCGGGGAGTTCGCCGGTCCTGCAGCCCAGGATGGCCCGCAACTGCTCGGCGTCGTGCCGGACGAGACCCTTGGCGAAGACGGCACCGTCCGAGTCGACGACCTCGACGGCGACACCGGCCTCGAACTTGCCGTCCACGCCGGTCACACCAGCCGGGAGGAGTGAGACGCGTCGTTCCTCGAGGGCACGACGGGCTCCGGCATCCACGGCGATCTGGCCGGACGAGCCGACGGCGAAGGCGATCCAGAGGCGACGGGCGCCGAGGCGTCCCTGACGGGCCCGGACGACCGTGCCGACACCGGGCTTCCCAGCCACGGCGTCGACGACCACGCCCTGGCGGCCCGCGTCGGCGATCACCGAGGGCACCCCGGACCATGCCGCGATCTTGGCGGCGGCCAGCTTCGAGGCCATGCCGCCACTCCCCCGTTTCGATCCCGTCCCGCCGGCCAGCCCTTCGAGTTCCTGGTCGATCTCGACGATCTCCTCGATGAGCGAGGCGCCGGCATCGAGCCGTGGATCGGCAGTGAACAGGCCGGGCGTGTCGGTCAGGAGCACCAGCAGGTCGGCCTCGACGAGGTGGGCAACGAGGGCGGCGATTCGGTCGTTGTCGCCGAAGCGGATCTCGTCGTCGGCGATGGCGTCGTTCTCGTTGACGACCGGCACCACGCCGAGTTCCAGGAGGCGGGTGAGGGTTCCCCTGGCGTGCAGGTACTGGGCCCGTACGAAGAAGTCCAGCGGTGCCAGGAGCACCTGTCCGGCGACCAGGTCGTGGTGGCCCAGCGCCTCCTGGTACGTGCCGATGAGGTTGCCCTGACCCACGGCGGACACCGCCTGGAGGGTGACGGAGTCACGGGGGCGCCGGTTGCCCCCCATGCCCAGGGCCGGGAGGCCGGCGGCGATGGCGCCCGACGTGACGACGACGACCCGATGACCGTCGCCGTGCAGGACGGCGACCTCGTCGCAGAGTTTGGCCACGAGGGCGCGGTCGATGACGCCCTCGTCGTCGGTGATCGACGAGGTCCCGACCTTGACGACGATTGTCCGGGTCATCAGCGGACGCCCCCGGGCACCGGGCCGCGTCGTTGGGTGAACAGGTTCATGTGTCCTCTTCGTAGTCGAACTCGAGCCGGCCGATGCGCACGGTTTCGCCCTCCTTCGCTCCGGCCCGCACCAGCGCCCGGTCGACGCCCATCGAGCGGAGCTTCTCGTGGATGTACACGAGCGCCTCCGGATTGGTGAGGTCGTTGAGGTTGACCGTGCGGGCGATGCGCCGGTCCGGGATCTCCCAGGCGCCGTCCACACCACGCACGACCACGACGCCCTCCGGCTCCGGGCGATGCACGACCACCGGTGTTCGTTCGACGTGCGACTCCCTGGCAAGGTCGACGGCATCGCCCATGCGGTGGACGAGGGCGTCGAGCCCCTCGCCGGTCAGTGCCGAAAGCCGGTCACCGTCGAAGTCGACGTCCTCGTCGGCCACGTCGGCCCGAGAACCCACCACCACCCGTGGGCGTTCGAGGAGTTCGGGCCGGTAGGCACCGAGTTCCCGCTCGAGGACCGCCAACTGCTCGGCGGGCGGGCGCTCGGCGGTCGGCGCCAGGTCCAACATCACGACCAGCACGCTCGCCCGTTCGATGTGGCGCAGGAAGCGGTGGCCGAGTCCCTTGCCGTCGGAGGCCCCCTCGATGAGGCCCGGGATGTCGGCCACGACGAACTCACCCCGGCCGTCGGGGCGGACGACGCCGAGGTTCGGTTCGAGCGTGGTGAACGGGTAGTCGGCGATACGCGGCTTGGCGGCCGAGATCCGGGAGATGAGGGTGCTCTTGCCGACGTTCGGGAAGCCCACCAGCGCCACGTCGGCCATGAGCCGAAGCTCGAGGCGCAGCCACCGATCCTCGCCGTCCTCGCCCTGCTCGGCGAAGGTCGGGACCCGCCGCCTGTTGCTGAGGAACTTGGCATTGCCCTTGCCGCCGATGCCCGCCCGGGCGACGAGGCAGCGGTCGCCGTGTGTGACGAGGTCGGCGATGCGCTCTTCGGTGTACATGTCGTGGACGCTGCTTCCCTCGGGAACCTTGAGGACGAGGTCCCCAGCCGACCGGCCGTGTTTCTTGCCTCCGGAGCCGTGGGTTCCGTTGCTCGCCCTCCGGTGTGGGTGGTCCCGGAAGGACAACAGGGAGGCCACGTTGTGGTCGGCCTCCAGCCAGACGTTGCCGCCGCCGCCGCCATCGCCGCCGTCGGGGCCGCCCTTGGGCACGTGGGCCTCGCGACGGAAGGACACCACTCCGGCGCCGCCGTCTCCACCCCGGACGTTCAGCCCGCACTCGTCCACGAACTGCGTCATGGGACGAGCCTACCGACGGGCCGTAGGGTGGCCCGGATGGCAGCCGAACAACCCACCCGCAACCAGGTCTGGGCCTCGACGATGGCCGGACACGTGGCTAGCACGGAATCCAGCGCCCAGGGTCGCCGATCAGCCTCGGTTCGCACCGCACACGCCGATAGTTCAGCGACCATCGAGCCCTGTGAGGTGGTCGGGCGAAAGGAGCGCGAGTCAGGTGGAGTTCCGGTCTCCAACCCGGCGGCCACGCCGGAGACCGGTGCAGGAGACCGGCTCCTCTCCGAACAGCCCGACCCTCTCCGCACCTGCTTCGAGCGGGACCGGGACCGCATCCTGCACAGCACGGCGTTCCGACGGTTGGCCGGCAAGACCCAGGTGTTCGTCTTCCCGGAAGACCACCAACGCACCCGGCTAACCCACGCCCTCGAGGTGGCCCAGGTGGCCAGGGCCATCGCCACCGGGCTCGGCCTGAACGTGGCGCTCACCGAGGCCATCGCGCTCGGGCACGACTGTGGACACGGGCCCGGCGGGCACGCCAGCGAGGACGCCCTCAGTCCGTATGTGGACGGTGGCTATAACCACGCCCAGTGGGGCGCCGACGTCACCCTCGCCCCGCTGAACCTGTGCGCGGAGACCGTCGACGGCATCCGCAACCACTCCTGGGCACGGCCGGCACCGTCGACCCCCGAAGGCGAGGTCGTGAGCTGGGCCGACCGCATCGCATACGTCTGCCACGACTTCGAGGACGCCGTCCATGCCGGCGTGGTCTCAGCGGACCTGTTGCCAAAGGCAGTGCGGTCCCGCTGTGGGGCCACCCGTCGTGAGCAGCTCGGGGCCTTCATCGATGCCGTAGTCCAAAAGACGGCGGCCACAGGCATCGTCGGCATGGACCACGAGATGGCCGATTCACTGGCGGCGTTCCGCAACTTCGACTACGAGCGGATCTACCTCCGCCCAGACTCGGTCCGCCAGGGAGCATTGGTCATCGACATGCTCCAGGCGCTTGTCGAGCACCTGCTGGAAACCCCGGGTGACCTGCCGGACGACGTGCGCGAGGCCGATGACCGCAACAAGGCCATCGTGAACTACGTGGGTGGCATGACCGACCGATTCGCCTGCCGAAGCGCGCAGCGGCTGCTCGGTTGGGAGACAGGGCGACTGCCGACCGGGGTCGGGCTGTCGGGTTGACGGGCCGAACGGAGATCGGCCCGAAGAAGCGGGTGCTATTCCGCGACGACGTCCACGAGCTTGCGGCCGGCGCGGCGGCCGAACTTGACCACGCCGTCGGCGGTGGCGAACAGGGTGTCGTCGCCGCCACGGCCCACGTTGTTGCCGGGGTGGAACTTGGTTCCCCGCTGGCGGACGATGATCGAGCCGGCGGTCACCTGGGTGCCGTCGTAGACCTTCACGCCGAGGCGCTGGGAGTTGGAGTCACGGCCGTTCCGGGTGGAACCGCCGCCCTTGGTCTTTGACATGCTCGCTGCCTCTCTGAAACGTCGTTCGTCGAACCGAACGGGTCAACCGCGGGCGATCCCGAGGATCTCGATTTCGGCATAGTGCTGACGGTGGCCCCAGCGGCGACGCTGGTTGCTCTTGTTCTTGTAGGTGAACCCCCGGATCTTGGGACCCTTGGCGTCACCCACGATGCGGGCGGTCACCTTGGCGCCGGAGAGTGCCTCTGGCGTGGCGAGGACGTCGTCACCGTCGACCAGGAGGACGGGGCTGAGTTCGATGTCGGTCTCCGGGTCGCCGAGTCGCTCGACGAGGAGCCGCTGCCCCTCCTCGACCCGATACTGCTTCCCGCCGGTGGCGATCACTGCGTACATAGTGTGCAAAGGCTAGCCCTGACCGGCCGCTCCGCCACCGGCACGAGCCACTTCCGGAGTTGTATCCGGCTACTTCCCCGGCCTTGCCAGCAACAGGTCCTCGTCGAGGGCGACGCCTCGCCCGTCGCAGTCGGCGCAGCGTTCCGAGAAGCTCTCGAGCAGGCCCTCGCCTATGCGCTTCCGGGTCATCTCGACGAGTCCGAGATCGGAGATGTCGAACACCTGGGTCCGGGTCTTGTCACGGGCCAGGGCGTCTCGAAGCGTCGTGGCGACCGCCTCACGGTTCTTCCTCACCTCCATGTCGACGAAGTCGATCACGATGATGCCGCCGATGTCGCGGAGGCGGAGTTGGCGGGCTGTCTCCTCGGCGGCTTCGAGGTTGTTCCGGAACACCGTCTCCTCGAGGCTCTTCTTCCCCACGTTCTTGCCGGTGTTGACGTCGATGACCGTCAGCGCCTCGGTGTGCTCGATGATGAGCGAACCACCCGATGGGAGCCAGACCTTGCGGTCGACCGCCTTGCGGAGTTGCTCGTGGATGTGGTGGCGCTCGAACAACGGCAACGACTCGGTGGCGGAATCGTAGAACTGGATCCGGTCGGCCAGTGCCGGGTTCACTCCCTGCACGTAGACGAGCACCTTCTCGAAGAGTTCGCGGTCGTCGATCATGACGCCCCGGTAGTCCTTCGTGAACTCCTCTCGGATGAATCGGAAGACCGCCTCGGGCTCCCGGTAGAGGAGGCTCGGAGCCGACGACTTCTTCACCAGTGCCTCGATATCGGTCCACTGCTGCACCAGCCGGTTGACGTCGCGTTCGAGCTCTTCGGCGGTGATGTCCTCGGCCGCCGTACGCACGATCAGACCGTGCTCGTCCGGCTTGACCTTGTCGAGGATGCTGCGCAGCCTCTTGCGCTCGCCCTCGGGCAGGCGCTTCGAGATGCCGTAGGTCGAGCTGTTGGGAACCAGCACGACGAAGCGACCGGGAAGGGATACCTCCTGGGTGAGCCGGGCTCCCTTGTGGGCGATCGGGTTCTTGGTCACCTGGCTGAGGATCGTCTGCCGGGCCTTGAGGACCTGCTCGATCCGAGCCTTGCCCCCGCCCTCGACCTCCTCGGGGTCGAACTGCAGGTCGCCCCGGTACAGCACGGCGTTCTTCGGCGTGCCGATGTCGACGAAGGCCGCCTCCATGCCGGGAAGCACGTTCTGGACCGTCGCCAGGTAGATGTTTCCGTGGATCTCGCTGACGTCGTCAGCGGGACGTGAGAGGTAGTGCTCGATCAGGTTGCGTCCCTCGAGCACGGCGATCTGCGTGGCACCCCCGGCCACGCTCACGCACATCAGATAGCGGCCGAGGGGCTTGCCGCGCCGCTCGCGGCCGCGCCGCGTCTTGAGGGTCTCCTCGTCGAGTTCCAGCGGACCGTCGTCGGTGATCGCCTCGACAGGCTGGTTCCGTCTGCTCTGCCTGCCGCCCTGCTTGCCCTTCTCGCCGCCGCCCTTCTGGCCGCCGCCCTGGTCCTGCTTGTCCTGCTGGCCCTGGCCGCCGCCACGGCCTCGACCGCCACGACGCCTTCGGCGGCGCTTGCCGGAACCTGCGCCCGGTTCGCCATCACCTTGGCTGCTCTCGTCGCCCGTCGCTGGACGCGTGTCGCCAATTCTGGGCTTCGCGACGGGCGGCGGCGGGATCGGCCCCGCGGAGCCAATGGCCGGCGGTGCGTGATTCCCGGACTCAGAACGCCTGTTCTGCTGCTCCGGTGAGTCCTGGTTGTTCGCGCCGGCATCGGCCGGCATGTTGGTTTCGGTACTTGTTTCGGGACTTTTCTCGTCCATGGGTTCTTTCCCTTCTATTCACGCCCGTGTCTCCACGAGCGCGGCAGGGCCGGCGTCCACCGACAGCGGTTCGACGCGCGCGTCGCCCTGCGTGATCTTGGTTTGATTTCGCGATTCCTGAGATTCTCGAGATTCCTGCGATTCCCGCAACATCCATTGCTTCATCCTGCACACGGACCGGGCCGAGAGGGGCGGATACGTGCCCCCCGATGTGCCTTCCAACCGTGCCTCCAGCAACTCCGTCGGTCGCAACGCACGGGGCTGGGTCCCGAGGACGGCGGTCAGTTGAACGCCGTCTCCCGGACTTCCACCCACGTCGAGCGAGTGCACGAGGGGCCGCACGTCGTCGGTGACCTTCTTCCCCTTGCGTTCGCGCTCCACGAGGATCTCTTCGGCGTCGAGGATCCCCGACGCCCAGACCTCAACCTCGGCAAAGCCGGCACCATCCACCTCGATCGCCCATGTACAGGCGATCACCGCCTGTTGGAGTGACTCGCCGCCGCGTTCCAGAGGAGCGATCGCCTGAACGCGAATGCCCTCCGGCAACACCTGGTTCAGCCGCTCTCTGAGGTCGCCCTCCGGGCCATCCCTGAGTTGCAGCGACTCCGCCTTCTCACGGTCCAACTCCACGTCGAGGTACTCCCCCGCCGACTCGTAGCCGGTGGGCAGGGCCAGCCCGTACGAGATCTTCGGGCGCGGGGAGAAGCCCTCGCTATAGGCGACGGGCAGTTCAACCCGGCGCAGCGCACGCTCCCAGATCCTGGCCACGTCGCGATGGCTCGTGAACCGGACCTTGCCCGCCTTGCTGAACCGGACGCGGATCTTCGGGTTCCCCACGACGCTCACGAGCTGACCTCCGCTGGCTCCCGAGGTGGCCGCGCCGAGAGGGCGACAGGTACCCCGCCGCCATGCTCCAGGCCCTGGCCGGTGCCCTGGCTGCCACCGGCCGGCGGCACCGCAGAGGCGACGACGTGCTCGATGCCGTAGCCGGTGCAGGCGCCGCAGTCGTAGCACGGGATCCAGCGGCAGTCCTCGAGGCCGACCTCGTCGAGGGCATCCCGCCAGTCCTGCCAGAGGAAGTCCTTGTGCAGCCCGGCGGAGAGGTGGTCCCAGGGCAGTGCCTCGTCCTCATGGCGATGGCGGTATACGTGGTCCTCGAAGGACATGCCGTGGCGTGCCATGGCGTCGGTCCAGAGCTCCAGGTCGAAGTGCTCGCCCCACTCCTGGAAGACCCCGCCGTTTCGCCAGACGTCCTCGATGACGGCCCCCAGGCGCCGGTCGCCCCGGCTGAGCAGTCCCTCGACCACCGAGGCCCGCGTGTCGTGCCACTTGATCTGCACGCCCCTGGCCTTCCGGGCGGCGTCGCGCAGCAGTCCCACCTTGCGATGGAGTTCCTGCTCGGTGTTCTGACCGAACCACTGGAACGGTGTGAACGGCTTGGGGACGAACCCTCCGATCGAGACCGTGACGGAGGCGCCCTTCTGGTGGCGACGTCCGATCTCGACGCAGTTCTTGGCCATCTCGATGATGCCAAGCGTGTCCTCGTCGGTCTCGGTGGGCAGACCGGTCAGGAAGTAGAGCTTGACCCGGCGCCACCCCTGCGAGAACGCCGACTCGACTGCCCCGTAGAGGTCCTCCTCGCTGATGAGCTTGTTGATGACCTGTCGCATCCGCCAGGTCCCCGCCTCGGGGGCGAAGGTCAGGCCGGTGCGGCGCGCCCGCTGGATCTGGGCGGCGATTCCGACGGTGAAGGCGTCGACCCGCAGGCTCGGCAGCGAGACCGACACCTGTCCGCAGGCATCGTCGGAGACCGTGTCCTCCACGACCTCCTGAATGCCGCTGAAGTCGGCGGTACTGAGGGAGGTCAGCGCAACCTCGTCATAGCCGGTTCGACGCAGGCCGTCGGCCACCATCGTGCGCACCTGCTCCGCCGGCCGCTCGCGTACCGGTCGGGTGATCATGCCCGCCTGGCAGAAGCGACAGCCCCGGGTGCAACCCCGGAACACCTCGACGTTGAGCCGGTCGTGGACAACCTCGGTCAGCGGGACCAACTGGTTCTTCGGATACGGCCACTCGGCGAGGTCGGCGATCGTGCGCTTCTCCACCTTCTCTGGGGCGGCAGGGTGGACCGGTCGAACGCCGGCAAGCGGCCCGTCATCGCTGTGGTCCGCGGTGTACAGGCTCGGCACGTAGACGCCTGTGATCCCGGCGAGGGCCACGTGGACATCCTCGCGGGCGGTCCGCCCCTCCGCCTTCCATGCGGCCACCACCGCACTGATCTCCGACACCACCTCCTCGCCGTCCCCCAGGACGGCGGCGTCGATGAAGTCGACCAACGGCTCCGGGTTGTAGGAGCAGTGGCCGCCCACCAGCACGAGCGGGTGCTCCGGGCCACGGTCGGCGGCCAGGATCGGGATCCCGGCGAGGTCGAGGCACTCGAGCAGGTTCGTGTAGACGAGTTCGGCCGACAGGTTGAAGGCCAGCACGTCGAAGTCGCCCGCCGCACGGTGCGTGTCGAGCGAGAACAGGGGCAGGCCCTCACGGCGCAGCACAGCGGCGAGGTCGGTCCACGGCGCGTAGGACCGCTCAGCCACCGCATCTGGCCGTTCGTTTAGGATTTCGTACAGGATCTGAAGACCCTGATTGGGAAGCCCGACCTCGTAGGTATCCGGATAGATCAGGAGCCAGGCCGCCTTGTCTGGATGGTGCGTCGGGATGATCATCCCGTCTTCGCAACCGATGTAGCGGGCCGGCTTCTGGACCTCGTCGAGGACTCTCTCAAGCTCGGGCCAGAGCGAACTCATGGTGATGAGACTCTATCGACGCTTCGGCTCGCTTCCCCGGCATGGTGGACGTCCGTGTCCTCCGCCTCAGAACATCCCGCGGTCCCGGGCCTGGTGGCGCCGCATGTGGACGCTCTGGACGAGGCCGAGGGCGAGGAAGGTTGCGACCACAGACGAGCCGCCGTAGCTGATCAGGGGCAGGGGAATCCCGGTGATCGGCATCATTCCCGTCGACATGCCCACGCTCTGGAAGACCTGGAACAGCAGCATCGAGAACACCCCAGCGGTGACGAGGAGCCCGAACCGGTCGTCGGCCAGGCGTCCGATCCGCCAGATTCGGGCCAGCAGGAGCCCGAACAACCCGAGGACGACGACGCTGCCGACGAAGCCCGTCTCCTCGGCGATGACCGTGAAGATGAAGTCGGTCTGCTGCTCGGGGACGAGGTCCGAAACGTTCTGGGTGCCTTGGAACAGGCCCTTGCCCGTGATCCCGCCGTTGCCGATCGCCACCTCCGCCTGCTCGAGGTTGTAGCGCGCCCGGGTGTCCGCCTCTTCGTCGATGAAGACGAGGAGACGTTCAAGCTGGTAGGCCTCGAGTCTTTCCGACTGCAGGACCGCGACCGTTCCGGTCAGCAACAGCAGGCACAGCACCGCCAGGTGTCGACCACGCACGCCGGCCACGAACACCATCCCGGCGAAGATGGCGCCGTAGACGAGGATGGTCCCGAGGTCAGGCTGGGCCATGATCAGGAGCACCGGCACGGCCACGGAGACACCGGCGACCAGCAGTCGCCAGACACCGACTCGGTCGCCCGAACCGAGGATCACCGCCAGGGCCACGATGATCGCCACCTTGCCGAACTCGCTGGGCTGCATCTGGAAGCCGCCGAGGGAGAACCGGGCACGGGAGCCCTTCACCTCGATGCCGGCCCAGAGCACCGCGAACAGCAGTCCCACCATCGACAGGTAGGCGAGGGCCATCAGCCGACGGGCCCAGCGGTGGCCGATCAGGGCCGTCAGGGCCATGACGACGACTCCGATCCCGGCGAAGACGAGGTGCCGTTTCAGGAAGGTGTCGTCCGCCGGGCGCAGCTCGGTCGCCGGGCCGCGTGTCGCCGAGTACACCATGACCACGCCGACCCCGGCGAGGAGCAGCGAGAAGACTGGCACGCCAATGTCGATGTGCCGGGCGAGGGAGGGGCGGGCCTCCCGGAACTGGTGTCGGACGGAGGTCATCAGGCACCCTCCCGGAGGGCGTCCAACCCCTCGAGCACCTCGGCCACGTCCTCCAAAAGCCTCGTACAGTCGATGACCTCACCGCGGACCCTTACCCTGCCGTCGGCGTCGAGGACCGGGCCCGAGGTCGGGTCGGCGGTCGGGTCGGATCCCTCGAGGTGACCGAGTGAGTCCTCGCCGGTGATCCACTGGTACCAGTCGACGCAGAGGGGAAGGGCGACCGAGCGGGCGTAGCGCACGGCAGCCGTCGGCGCCTCCTCGATGCCGTCGACGAAGACCGCCTTCAGGATGCGGGCCACGAGCGGTGCGGCGACCTGGCTGCCGAACCCGGCCTCCTCGATCACCGCCGCGATGGCGTACGTGGGCTGCTCGATGGGTCCGAAGGCGGCGAACAGCGACGTGTCGGCCTTGCCCCGGACCTCCGCCGTGCCGGTCTTGCCGGCGATCGGCACCCGGTCGACGGGAAAGTACGCGCCGCCGGTCGCCTCCGAGTTGAATGCCCAGTAGGCGGTGCCATGCTCGTCGCTCGTCACGCCCGAGAGCCCGGCCAGGGCGATGTCGCGGAACTCCGGGTCGATGTCCACCGTGGCCATCTGCCGGGGGCCGAAGTCCCGTACCTCGTCCCCATCCCTGGTGCGCACGGAGGAGACGACGTTGGGGGAACGCAGGGTTCCCCCGTTGGCGAAGGTGGCGAAGGCATTCGCCAACTGGACAGGCGTGACGAGGACGTCCCCCTGGCCGATGGCGACGTTTACGTTGTCCCCCGGGTACCAGTCGCCGTAGGGGAAGGCCGTCGGATTGTCGGAGTGGCGCTGCTCGCGGTTCTGTGGCGTCGGAAGGAAGCCGTCCTGCTCGAAGGGCAGGGTGATGCCGCTGCGAAGGCCCATCCCGTAGTCCCCGGCGGCGTCCTGGATCCCGGTCTCGTTGTGGATCGGGTTGATGTAGATCGACTCCCCGATCGTGTAGTAGTAGACGTCGCTCGAGACGGTGAGGCTGCGCTCCAGGTCCACCTGGGGGTTGGGAGCGCTCTTGGCGTTCCGGAACACACAACCGCCTGCCTCGACGTCCTCGGCCTCGGTCCCGCTGCAACTCTGGAGTACGTAGTAGCCGGGGTCGTCCCACGGCTCCTCCGCCGGCTTCACCCGTCCTGTCCCGAACACGCCTTCGTGCCAGGCGGCGTGCGCCGTAAAGAGTTTGAAGGTCGAGCCGGGTGCGTATTCGCCCTGGATCGCCCGGTTGAACATCGGGAGGTCGTTGGCCGGGTCGTTCAACTCGTTCCAGCGGTCCACGCGGAAGCCGCCTATGGACTCGTTGGGGTCGTAACTCGGATAGGAGCCCATGGCCAGGACATCACCAGAGCCGGGGGCCAGGACCACCACCGCCCCGCCCGGTGCGTCGAAGTCCGGCGGCTCCTCTTCCGAGTCGGGGTCGCGGTCGGGCTCCCGGGACCGGGCGGCGAAGACGGCCCGTTCCAGCTCGGTCTCGACGAGGTACTGCAGGTCGATGTCGATGGTCAGCACGACGTCGTCACCGGCGATGGGCGCGAGGAACAGGTCGTCGCGTTCCCGCACGATCCGACCCAGGCGGTCAACCTCGACGACGCGCCCGCCGGCCACGCCGCGCAGGTCGTCCTCGAAGAGCAGTTCGATGCCCGCCTTGCCGACCTCGTCGCGCAGTGCGTAGTCCTTGCCCTTCGGGGGCCGGCGGTTTCGATACTCGGTGTCGTTGAGGGGCCCGACCCAGCCGAGGAGGTGGCTTGCGAGGTTCCCGTAGAGGTAACTCCGCACCGTCGAGTCCACGACCCGGATGCCCGGGTACTGGTCGGCGCGTTCCCCGAAGAAGATCAACAGGTCCTCACCGACGTCGACCGCCACCGGCACGTCGTCGTAGAGGCCGTAGGCGGGATCGTCGAGCGCCGCCTCGATGTCGATGGTCTTGAGGAGTTCGTTGCCGGACCGGTTCACCTCGATGGCAATGCGCGTCAGCACCTGTAGACGCTGTTCCTCGTCGAAGCCGGCCTGATCGAACTCCCGTCGATTGATCGTGACCATCGTCGTGATCCGATTGCCGACCAGTACCCGGCCATGGACGTCGAGGATCCGCCCCCGGGGGGCCGTCACCCGGATCTCCCGGGTCACGTTCTGCTCGGCGACGGCGACCGCCTGCTCGGTCGTGATGACCTGCAGGTACCAGAGGCGGGCGACAAGCGCTGCGAACAGCGAGATCGCCACGACGGCGACGACCCGCATCCGGTAGCGGGTGAGGTCATCCATGCCGGTCGACCCGGATCGGGAATCGTCGCTGTGCAAGGCCGTTGTCCCGCTGCGAGCATCCGTGGCCGGCCATCTCAGCCCACACCGCGCCGGATATCGATGGTGCCGGGCAGGCCGCCGGTCGCCGCCCAGCGCACGACCCGGTTCACCGGTGCCGCGACGACGGCGGTGAGGATGCCGGCCAGGACAGCCTGGCGTACGAACGCCTGCGGGGTCTGGCCAAGGATGCCGAACAGCATCCCCACGACCGAGGCGAGTCCCTGTCCGGCCGCCACGGCGGCAAGGACGGCGAGGCCTCCCGTGACGGGTGTGGAGCGGAGCATGCGGAGTTCGAGGCTGCTGACCGCCACTGCGAGGGGCGGGTAGACGAGGGCGTGGAGGCCGAGCGGTGCGCCGACGATCGAGTCGTGGAGCAGCCCCGCGAAGAAGGCGGTGATGGCCCCGCGCTCCGGCCCGCCGTGGAAGCCCGTCAGTACGGCCACGAGGAGGAGGAGTTCGACGGACACCCCGTCGACTCGCAGTTCGTCGAGGAGCGTCCCCTCGAGGGCCACGGCGGTCACGAGGACGAGCAGTACCCGCAGGCGCGGCGTCATGGGCGCGGGCTCCCGGTCGGGCCTGACTCCACGCCGAGCGGATCGCCCTCGGGATGCGCCAGAACGACGTTGAGGAAGCTGAGGCTCTCGAGATCGGCGTTGAGGTCGATGACCACGTTTCGTTCGTACTCGGCGTGTTCGTCCGTGTCGATCACGCGTCCCACGGGGATGTCGGGTGGCAGGAGGCTCCGCCCTCCGCTGGTGACCACGGCCTCGTTCCAGGCGATGTCGGCGTCCATGCGGATTCCGGCTTCGATCTTGAGGGTTCCCCGCCCGGTGCCCCGGGCCAGTCCCTCGTCCTGTGAGGCAACGAGGCGCACGCCCACGAGGAACTCCGGGTGCGTTGCGAGGATCACCGTGGACCGGGACCGGTCGACCTGCTCCAGGCGGCCGACCAGGCCGGCTCCGGTGACGACCGCCAACCCTTCGCTCAACCCTTCGTCGGTTCCTGCGTCAACCTCGATGCGGTGGGTGCCGAAGTTGCCGGGCGGCGTGCCGAGGATCCGAACCACCACGGTGTCCGTCTGTGTGTAGTCGAGGCCCACCTCTCCGAGCAGGCGTTCGAGGAGTTCACTGTCGGCGGCATCGGTCACCGACCGGCCACGGAGTCGGGCGAGTTCGACGGCAAGTCTCTCGTTCTCGGCGCGGAGGTCCTCATAGCCGAAGATCCCGTTCCAGGCGGCCTGGATGGGATCGGTTGCGGTGTCCGTGACAGAGCGAAGGGGTTCGAGGATGTCGCGGAGGCCCTGTTGGAAGGCATCCAGGGGCGCCGCTCCGCGGATGTGCAGCGTCAGGAGCGTGAAGGCAGCTGCGGCGAGAAGCAGCAGTGTGGGGCGGGGCCGCTCGGTGGGCCGAGGCGCGGCCACCGGCTACTCCGGGGTGTCGTCGAAGATGACATCGCCGAAGGTCCCGAACTCCTCGAGGGCCCGGCCGGCGCCCAGGACCACCGAGAGCCGTGGATCCGGGGCCATCCAGACCGGCATCCCGGTCTCGGCCCGGATGCGCTGGGACAGGCCGTTGAGTAGGGAGCCACCTCCGGTCAGGGTGATCCCCCGTTCCATGATGTCGGCGGCCAGCTCCGGGGGCGTCCGGTCGAGGGTGACCTTGATCGCGTCGACGATGTCGGCGACACGGTCTTCGATCGCCTCGCGGATCTCGCGCGTGTTGATTTCGAGGGTCCGCGGCAGTCCGGTGAGGAGGTCGCGGCCACGGATCTCGGCGCGCATCTCGTCCACCAGGGGCGTGGCGGAGCCGAGTGCAATCTTGATCTCCTCGGCGGTCCGGGAGCCGGTGGCGATTCCGTGTTCCTTCTTCAGGTACTGCAGGATGGCTTCGTCCAGCTCGTCGCCGCCCACCCGTGAGGACTGGCTGGCGACAACGCCGCCGAGCGAGAGGACCGCCACCTCTGTTGTGCCGCCACCGATGTCGACGATCATGCTGCCGATCGGTGAGGCAACGGGGAGGCCTGCCCCGATTGCAGCCGCCATCGGCTCTTCGATGATGTAGGCGGGAACGCGTGCGCCGGCGTATTCAGCGGCTTCCTGTACCGCCCGACGTTCGACGCCGGTGACTCCGGACGGCACGCAGATCACCATGCGGGGCTTCGACCAACGCCGGCGGTGGACCTGTTGGATGAAGTAGCGAAGCATCTTCTCGCAGACGTCGAAGTCGGCGATGACCCCGTCCTTGAGGGGCCGCGTGGCCTGGATGTTGCTGGGCGTACGTCCGATCATCCGCTTGGCCTCGGAGCCCACGGCCAGTGGGGTTCCGCTCAGGACGTCGATGGCCACAACCGAGGGCTCGTCGAGCACGATGCCCTCGCCCCTGACGTAGACCAGGGTGCTCGCGGTGCCGAGGTCGACGGCGATGTCGCGACCTCCCAGGACCGGACCGCCTCCTCGCCTGTTTCCTGCGGGCATCGTCTGTCCCTGCTCTTCCCGGTATCCGGGTCTTCGTGGTCGAGATCACGCGTCTGGACACGCGTAACGGACCGGGGGTTCACGCCTGAAGGCGATTCCCCATCGGTGGTTCCCGAGAACGTAACGCATTCGTCACGAGTTCGCCACTCTCAGCGCACGATTGACCACGCAAAGGCGTCGTCAAACGCGCGTCCTGCGGGGATTCGGGGAAGCCGGTTGCAGGGAAGCGGCACACTCGCCGGCTACGCCTCCGGGAAGAAGATCCCGATCTCGCGCTCGGCCGACTCAGTGGCATCGGAGCCGTGCACCAGGTTCTCGGTGACGAGCAGTCCGTAGTCGCCGCGGATCGTACCGGGCGCTGCCTGGGTCGGGTCGGTGGCCCCCATAAGGGTACGGACCACGGCGAACGTGTCGCTCGGGCCCTCCACGATCATGGCCACCACGGGGCCTCGGGACATGAAGGCCACGAGTTCCCCGTAGAAGTGCTTGTCCACGTGCTCCTCGTAGTGCCGACCGAGCGTCTCGGCATCGAGCGTGCGCAGTTCGACGGCTGCCAACCGGAGGCCCTTGCGCTCCAGGCGACCGATGATCTCCCCGACGAGGCCACGCTCGACGGCGTCGGGCTTGCAGATGACGAGGGTGCGGTCCATGGCCCCGAAGGCTACGGGTACGACCAGGGATTCCTGCCGCCAGCAGGACGATCACCGGGGTTCCCCGGGCTTCAGCCGGCTTCTTCGCGCATCCCTGCGAGCACCTCCCGAGCAGCGGCGAGCACGTAGAACGAACCCGTGACGAGGATCAGGTCGTCGTCGTCGGCCAACGCGATCGCCCGGTGGACGGCTTCGCCGACATCGGCCACCGCCTCGGCGTCGACGCCCAGTTCCCGGACCAGTTCGGCGAGTCGATCGGCAGGCACCGCCCGCGGGGAGGGCGCCGTGCAGGTCACGACGAGTTCGGGCGCCAGCGCGACCAGTTCGGCAAGTATCTCCGAGGGTTCCCTCGGTCGGAGGGCACCCACCACGAGGATTCGCCGGCCGACGGCACCACCCTCGAAGAAGAGTTCCGGAACTGCTTCGGCGACCGCACGTGCCGCCTCCTGGTTGTGGGCACCGTCGAGGAGCACCAGGGGTCCGGTGGCGGCGACCTCCAGGCGCCCCGGGAGCCGGACCGTCCCGAACCCCTGCTCCACCACTTCGTCGCCCAACGGCCCACCGACGAACGCCTCGGCGGCAGCCAGCGCGACGGCGGCATTGTCCGCCTGATGGGCGCCGTAGAGCGAAAGGAAGACCTCGTCGTAACGACCATGCGGGCCGAAGAGGTCGATTACCTGGCCACCGACGGCGATCTGCGTCGCCGTCACACCGAAGTCCCGGTCCCGCTCGAGGAACGGGTCGGGCTCCTCGACGAGGAAGAGGTCGCGGACGTCGATAGCGGTCTCTCCCAGCACCAGTGGACGCCCCGCCCTGAGAATCCCCGCCTTCTCGCCGGCGATGGCCCGCCGCCAGTCGCCCCGGCCGTCGGTGTGGTCCCGGCCGATGTTGGTCACTACAGCGACCTCGCCCTCGACCACGTTGGTGGCGTCGAAGCGGCCGAGCATTCCGACCTCGACCACGGCCACGTCCACCGCCTCGTTGGCGAACCAGAGCAGCGCAGCCGCCGTCAGCAATTCGAAGTACGAGGAGGTCTCCGGCGCCGCAGCGGCATAGCGGGCGAGGTCGCCAACCAGGTCGCCGAACTCCGCCTCCTCGATCAACTCGCCGTTGATGGCGAGCCGCTCTCGGATCGTGTCGACGTGTGGACTGCTGTAGCTGCCGACGCGAAGGCCGAGGGCGCCGAGGAGCGACACGGTCATGGCGGCGACCGAACTCTTGCCGTTTGTTCCCGTGACGTGGATCGTCGGCACGTCCTGCTGTGGATCGCCCATGCAGGCGACCAGACCGCGCATGGCGTCGAGGCTCAGGCCGTGGACCCGTCCGGCAGTCGCCTCGAGGTTGACGTGTCGGTCGAGGAATCGCAGTGCTTCCGAGTAGTCCATCGACTCAGAAGATCCCGGGATGGGGGACGACGGGAGGTCGACGCTCCGGGGAGTGGATCATCGTGGGCGTCGGAGGCACTGCCGCCGCGTCCGGATCAGGAAGCGGCGCGGTCGGGCTGCTCGTCGACGCTCGGCACGACGTCCGGCGCCCTGCGCTCGCTGACGCAGGCATCGTCGACGATGACCCGGCAGCTCCCGGACTCGCCCGGAAGTTCGAACATCACGTCGAGGAGAACCTCCTCGAGGATCGCCCGCAGTCCACGCGCACCGGTTCCGCGCTCGAGGGCCTCGACGGCGACGGTCGCTAGGGCCTCCGTCGTGAACTCGAGTTCGGCCTCCTCGAACTCGAAGATCTTCTGGTACTGCTTCACCAGTGCGTTCCTGGGCTCGACCAGGATCTGGATCAGCGCATCGACATCGAGGCTGTCGACGGTACCGACCACGGGCACACGGCCGACGAACTCCGGGATGAGGCCGAACTTCACGAGGTCCTCGGGTCGCACGCCGGCGAACAGGGCGCCCAGGTCCTTCTCGCCACGCGCCCGGATGTCGGCCCCGAAGCCGACGCTGGCACCGCCCAGCCGGTTCTCGATCAACTGTTCCAGGCCGGCGAAAGCACCGCCGCAGATGAACAGGATGTTGGTGGTGTCGATCTGGAGGAACTCCTGGTGCGGATGCTTGCGCCCCCCCTGGGGCGGCACGGCCGCCGTGGTGCCCTCGAGGATCTTCAGGAGGGCCTGCTGGACGCCCTCGCCGGAGACGTCGCGGGTGATCGACGGGTTCTCGCTCTTGCGGGCGATCTTGTCGATCTCGTCGATGTAGATAATCCCGCTCTCGGCCTTCTTGATGTCGTAGTCGGCCGCCTGGATGAGCTTCAGGAGGATGTTCTCGACGTCCTCCCCCACATAGCCGGCCTCGGTGAGGGCCGTGGCGTCGGCGATGGCGAACGGAACGTCGAGCATGCGGGCAAGGGTCTGGGCCATCAGGGTCTTGCCGCAGCCGGTCGGACCGATCAGCAGGATGTTGGACTTGGCCAACTCGACGTCGTCGCCGGGCGAACGGTCGACCTGCACCCGCTTGTAGTGGTTGTAGACCGCGACCGAGAGGATCTTCTTGGCCTGCTCCTGGCCGACGATGTAGTCGTCGAGGAAGGCGAAGATTTCCCGGGGACGGGGAAGTTCACCGAACGAGACGTCGCTGGGCTCCGAGAACTCCTCTTCGATGATCTCGTTGCAGAGGTCGATGCACTCGTCGCAGATGTAGACGCCGGGGCCCGCGATGAGCTTGCGCACCTGCTTCTGCGTCTTCCCGCAGAAGGAGCACTTGAGGAACTCTCCCCCTTCTCCGAACTTCGCCACGTGCTGCTCCTCGGTTCCCTCGGTTCCGGACCACGACCCTACTTGGTGGTGCTCCCCCGGCAGGGTCGATTCGCGGCCGGCTTCGTGCTCGGCCCTACTTCACCGCGGCGATGGGGCCGCTCTTGTCGGCCAGGGAGCGGGCCTCGATGACCTCGTCGATGATGCCGTATTCCTTGGCCTCTGCGGCGGTCATGACGAAGTCGCGGTCGGTGTCGGCGTTGATGCGCTCGACGCTCTGGCCGGTATGCCGGGCCAGGATCTCCTCGAGTTGGACCTTGAGGCGTTGGATCTCCCTCGCGGCCAACTCGATGTCGGACACCTGCCCCTGTGCACCGGCGTAGGGCTGGTGGATCAGGATCCGGGCGTGTGGCAGGGCGAGGCGCTTTCCCTTCGTGCCTGCCGCCAGCAGCACGGCGGCGGCAGAGGCCGCCTGGCCGAAGCAGATGGTGGTGATGTCGGGCTTGATGTACTGCATCGTGTCGTAGATGGCGAAGAGGGCGTTGATGTCGCCGCCCGGCGAGTTGACGTACAGGCTGATGTCGCGGTCGGGGTTCTCCGACTCGAGGTGGAGCATCTGGGCGCAGATCAGGTTGGCCGTGATGTCGTCGATCGGGGTGCCGATGAAGATGATGTTCTCCTTCAGCAGGCGCGAGTAGAGGTCGTACGCCCGCTCGCCCCGGTTGGTCTGCTCGACCACGGTCGGTACGAGGTAGTTCTGCACGCTGAGGTCGGCCAAGGTCATGGGCTGCTTTCCTGTTCGTGTTCGGGATCGTGTTCGGGATCGTGTTCGGGATCAGGGTCGACGGCATCGGTGGGGTCTGGTTCCTCGCCCGGAATCACGACCTCGGGCTCGGGCGGCCGAAGGTCGTCGCGGTCGATCTCGTTGCCCTCCTCGTCGACGAACCCGACCCGCTCGAACAGCCAGTCCATGGCCGCCTGCTTGCGCAGGTCGGCGAGGAGTTCGAGGAGGTGGCCGGCGCTGGCCATCCCCTCGCGGAGTTCGTCGAGGTCCGTGTCGGGCTGGCCGGCCTGTGTCACCATCAGGCTCAGGTGCGCATCGACGTCGGCTTCTTCGGCCTCGATCCCCTCGGCGAAGGCGACCCCACGCAGGCCGAGGTCGGCGCGGGCCGACAACTCGGCCTCGGTCCGGAAGCCCTCGCGCATCGCCACCGTGTCCTGACCGGTGGCCTCGATCCATCGGGCGAAGTCGATGCCCTGTTGCGCCATTCGCATCGCCATGTCGCGGATGCGGTCGTCGATGGCCGATTCGATTAGGACAGCGGGAAGTTCGTCGGCGACCAGTCCGGCCACCGCCCGGGCGACATGCTCGCGGGCCATGACCGCCGCCTGGGCCCGCTTCATCGAGTTGATGCGGGTCCGGAGGTCGTCGACCAGTTCGTCGATGGTGTCGAACTCGGATGCCTCGGAAGCGAAGGCGTCGTCGGCCTCGGGGAGGACCAGCATCTGCACCTCCTTCACGACGATGCGCAGGTGCAGGCTGCCCTCCTCCTGGGGGTGGGCGGCGTCGAACTCCAGGGTGTCGCCGGCCGATGCGCCACGCAGGTTCTCGTCGATCTCGGCGACGACGGCGCCGGTACCGACCTCGTAGAGGTAGTCGTTGGTGGTGAGTCCCTCGACGGGCTCGTCGTCGTGGCTGCCCTCGATGTCGATGGTGACCTGGTCGCCGTCCTCGGCGGCCCGCTCGACCACCTCAAGGGCGCCGTGCTGACGTCGGAGGGCGTCGACCTGGGTGGCGATGTCGGCATCGCTGGCGGTAGGGGCGGGAACCTCGACGCTCAGGGAGGCGTAGCCACTGACGGACACCTGCGGTCGGATGGGAACCACGGCATCGAAGACGAGGTCGCCAGCCTCCTCGCCAGAGGTGATCTTGAGCGACGGGGAGTCGATCGCATCGACGGCTTGCTCGATGAGCGCCTTGCGGTAGTACTCGGGGACGGCGTCCTGGATCGCCTCGTGGCGGCCTGCAGCGGTGCCCAGTCGGGACTCGAGCAGCCTGCGCGGCGCCTTGCCGGGGCGAAAGCCCGGCAGCCGGACCTCGTGGGCGAGCTTGCGGAAGGCCCGGTCAACCGCCTGCTCGAACTCGGCCTCGTCGACGGAGACGGTCATCTTGACGCGGTCGCCGTCGAGTGCCTCGAGGGAGGTGCGCACGGAATCGGACCTGGGGGCCTCGGGTGTGGCTTCGGGCTCGGGATCAGCGACGTCGCTCGTCGCTGCCTTGGACTTGCGCATACGCATGCGCAGGGAGAGGGGGTTCACAGTGGGGCGAGTGTACTGGTGGCCCGTGACGGGCAGGCCGACGATTTCCCGGTCGAAACGTCGGAACCACTGTCCCAGTGATCAGGCAAGGGTGGCCAGGATCGTGGTGAGGTCGTCGACGGTGGTACGCGGGTTGATGATGCAGACGCGCATCGCGGGTCCACCGTCGACGGTCGTCGGGGTGAGCAGAGCCGTCCCTTCGGCGAGGAGGCGGTCGCACCACGCCTGATAGTCGGCGCGCTCCCAACCACTACGCCGGAACGCCACGACCGAGAGCTCCGGCTCGACGATGAGTTCCAGGTAGTCGGCGGCCGCGACCAATTCCCTCGTCGCCCGGGCGACCTCGAGGGTGCCCTCGATGGCGTCGCGGTAGGCGTCGGTGCCATGGACGGCCAACGAGAACCAGAAGGGCATCCCCCTTGCCCGACGGGTCAGGACGTGGGCGTAGTCGCAGGGGTTCCAGACGGTGTCGTCGATGATCGGCTCGAGGTAGCCCGCCCGCTGGGTATGGGCGTCGCGGGCGATCGCGGGGTTGCGGTAGAGCAGCGCCGCACAGTCGAACGGCGAGAACAGCCACTTGTGTGGGTCGACGACGAGCGAATCGCAGCACTCGATGCCGACGAAGCGGTGTCGGACCGACGGTGCCGCCATCGCTGCGCCGCCGTAGGCGCCGTCGACGTGCATCCAGACACCGGCGTCGGCGCAGGCGCTGGCGATGCCGTCGAGGGCGTCCACGATGCCGAGGTTCGTGGTGCCGGCCGTGGCGACGACGGCGAACACCTCGGTGCCATCGGGTCGGCCGGCGATGGCCTCGGCAACTGCATCGCCCCGGAGCCTGCGATCGCCGTCCACCCTGGCGAGGACGACGTCGACGTCCATCACGCGGGCAGCGGAGTCGACCGACGAGTGGGCGCTCTCGGCGGCGACCATGGCCCAGCGTGCGGGCCGGTCGAGCCCTGCTGCAGTCCGCTTCGCGTTGGCGTCGTGGCGGGCGGTGACCAGGGCCGACAGGTTGGCCATCGTCCCGCCGGTGGCGAAGCAGCCGCCTGCCGAATCGGGCATCTCGGCCAGGTCGGCGATCCAGCGGAGTGCCTGATTCTCGGCGAACACCATGCCGGCGCCGTCCAGCCAGGTCGAGCCGCACAACGACGAGGCACCGATCACGAGGTCGAACACGGCGGCCGCCTTGGTCGGCGCCCCAGGGATGAAGGCGAGGTAGCGGGGGTGGTCGGCCGAGATGCTGGCGGGGGCCAGGTGCTCGGTGTATCGACGCAGCGCCTCGGTTCCGCCGAGTCCCTCTGGCGTGACGGTCTGGCCCACCAGGGACTGGAGTTCGGCGGCACTCATTGGACCG